>Ga0209415_10000004_pt1 | contig 260383 bp, 246 predicted proteins | sample PeaSoiSIISIP2007_FD_187696 | JGI IMG/M metagenome (GOLD analysis project Ga0209415, IMG submission 187696) | Peat soil microbial communities from Weissenstadt, Germany - SII-SIP-2007 (SPAdes) (version 2) | ecosystem: Environmental > Terrestrial > Soil > Wetlands > Peat | place: Germany... | reverse complement strand
GCGGGCGCGTAGCTCAGTGGGAGAGCACCGTGTTCACACCGCGGGGGTCGTAGGTTCAATCCCTACCGCGCCCACCATGTCCAGCGGCCGAGAATTGCTCTGGCACTCTTGGATGGAGAGTGCTAACACCCCGCATCGAACGAAATTCGCTCTGGCAGGAGGTCAAAGATGAAGTTCCGTCCCTTGCATGATCGCGTCGTGGTCAAGCGCGTGGAGCAGGAAGCCAAGACGGCCGGCGGCATCATCATTCCCGACACCGCCCAGGAAAAGCCGCAGGAAGGCGAGATCGTCTCGGTCGGCCCGGGCGTGCGCGGCGAGGACGGCAAGATCGTTCCGCTCGATGTCAAGGCCGGCGACCGCGTGCTGTTCGGGAAATGGTCGGGCACCGAGGTCAAGATCGACGGCGCCGAGCTGATGATCATGAAGGAAAGCGACATCATGGGCGTGCTGTCGAAATAGCGACCGCGACGTCCATGGATCATTCGCGGGCCGTGGCGCCGAGCCACGGCCCGTTCGCTGTCCGGACGTGCCATGAACGCTGAGATCGAGAGCCGCGCGCGCGACCCGGTGTGCGGCATGAGCGTCGATCCCGCCACTGCGAGGCACCGCGCCGACCATGCCGGCGCGAGCTATGTCTTCTGCGGCCGCGGCTGTCTCGAGAAATTCACCGCCGACCCGAAGAAGTACCTGGCCCCGCGCCCCGCGCCGACGCCGGCGCACGCGGGCGCGCTGTGGACCTGCCCGATGCATCCCGAGGTGCGCAGCAACGCGGCCGGACCCTGCCCCATTTGCGGCATGGCGCTGGAGCCGCTGGAGCCCGAAGCCGCGAGCGAGGCCAATCCCGAGCTCGCCGCGATGCAACGCCGCTTCTGGGCGAGCCTCGCGCTGACCGTGCCGGTGGCGGCGCTGGGCATGATCGGCGCCGAGGGGCGCGGCGCCCAATGGATCGCCTTCGCGCTGGCGACGCCCGTCGTGCTGTGGGGCGGCGCGCCGTTCTTCGCCCGCGCCTGGGCCTCGCTCTCGGGCTTCAGGCTCAACATGTTCACGCTCATCGGCCTTGGCACAGGCATCGCCTATCTCGAGAGCGTCGTCGCGTTCCTGGCGCCGGGCGTGTTCCCGCCATCGTTCCGCATGCATGACGGCACGGTGCCGACCTATTTCGAGGCGGCTGCGGTGATTGTGACATTGGTGCTGTTGGGCCAAGTGCTCGAGCTCAAGGCGCGCGCGCAGGCCGGCGACGCGATCCGCGCGCTCCTCGATCTCGCGCCCAAGACCGCGCGCCGCATCGCCACCGACGGCGGCGAACGCGACGTGCCGTTGGCCGAAATCGTGAAGGGCGATCTTCTCCGCGTGCGCCCGGGCGAGAAAGTTCCGGTCGACGGCAAGGTGGAGGACGGACACGGCGCGGTCGACGAGGCGATGCTCACGGGCGAGCCCATGCCGGTCGAGAAGGCGCCGGGCGATAGTGTCGCCGCCGGCACGCTCAACGGCAGCGGCAGCTTCGTCATGCGCGCCGAGCGCGTCGGGCGCGACACCAAGCTGGCGCAGATCGTGGCGCTGGTGGCGGCGGCGCAGCGCTCGCGCGCGCCCATCCAATCGCTCGCCGACCGCGTCTCGGCGTGGTTCGTGCCGGCGGTCGCGGCGGTGGCGTGCGTCACCTTCGCCGCGTGGTGGCTCGCGGCCGGCGCGCCGTCGACCGGGCTCGTCAACGCGGTCGCGGTGCTCATCATCGCCTGCCCTTGCGCGCTCGGCCTGGCGACGCCTATGGCGGTGATGGTGGGGACGGGACGCGGCGCGCGCGCCGGCGTGCTGGTGCGCAATGCGGAGGCGCTGCAGCGTCTCGAGAAGGTCGACACGCTCGCCATCGACAAGACCGGCACCTTGACCGAAGGCAAGCCGCGCGTCGTCGCGGTCCGCGCCGCGGCCGGGTTCGGCGAGGATGAGCTGCTGCGCCTCGCCGCCAGCGTCGAGCGTGCGAGCGAACATCCCCTCGCCGCCGCCATCGCCGCCGCGGCAGCATTGCGCGGTCTCGCCTTGGCCGAGGCGCGGGATTTCCGCTCCGTCGCGGGCGAAGGCGCAAGCGCTACGGTCGAAGGACGCAAGGTCGCCGTCGGCAACCGCCGCTTCCTGCAGTCGCTCGGCGTTGCGCCCGGCGCGGACGAGCGCGATCAAGCAGGCCACACGCTCGTGCTCGTCGCGATCGACGCGCGCCACGCCGGCACGATCGCATTGGCCGACCCGGTTAAGCCAACCGCGGCGGCTTCGCTCGCCGCGCTGGTGGCGGACGGATTGCGTGTCGTCATGCTGACGGGCGACCGGCGCGAGGCCGCCGAGGCGGTGGCGGGCGCGCTCGGCATCGCGGAGGTCTCGGCTGAGCTGTCGCCGCAGGGCAAGGCCGATGCGGTGAAGCATCTCGCCGGCGAAGGACGCAGCGTCGCGATGGCGGGCGACGGCGTCAACGACGCGCCGGCGCTGGCGCTGGCGTCGGTCGGGATCGCCATGGGCACCGGCGCCGACGTGGCGCTCGAGAGCGCCGCGGTGACCTTGCTCAAGGGCGAGCTCGGCGGCATCCTGCGCGCGCGGCGCCTGAGCCGTGCCGTGATGCGCAACATTCGCCAGAACCTGGTCCTGGCCTTCGCGTTCAACGCGCTGGCGATCCCGATCGCGGCAGGCGCGCTTTATCCCGCGACGGGATGGCTGCTCAACCCGATGATCGCCAGCGCGGCGATGAGCGCGAGCTCGCTCGCGGTCGTGGGCAACGCGCTTCGTTTGAGGCGCGCGCGGCTCTGATCACTCCGCGTCCGGCTGCTTCTCCGGACGCGCGCGGTCGAAGGCGTCGCGCTTCATGCAATTGGCGAAGATGCGCATGATGTGCGGGAAGGGCGCGAAGTCGAAGCTCGGATAGCGCTGCGCGTTGAACACCTGCGGCACGAGGCAGATATCGGCCATCGTCGGTTCCTCGCCCTGGCAGAACTGGCCGGCTTGGCCGTCCTCGGCGAGGATGCGCTCGATGCCTTCGAATCCCACCTTGATCCAGTGGTTGAACCAAGCCTCGACCGTCTTGTCGTCGTGGCCCAGGGGCTTCGCCAAGTAGCGCAGCACGCGAAGATTGTCGATCGGATGGATGTCGCAGGCGATCGCCCCGGCCAACGAGCGCACCCGAGCCCGCGCCACCGGGTGGCCCGGCAGCAACGGCGGCTCGGGATGGGTCTCGTCGAGATATTCCATGATGGCGAGCGATTGCGTCAGCAGCTCGCCGTCCTCCTCGAGCGTGGGCACAAGGCCCTGCGGGTTGAGCGCGAGGTAATCGTCGCCGCGCTGCTCGTTCTTGCGCAGGTGAATGGACGCCTGCTCGTAGGCGAGTCCCTTGAGATTGAGAGCTATGCGCACGCGAAACGCCGCCGACGAGCGGAAATAGCCATAGAGTTTCATGGCGCCGGACCTCCTCGCCGCTCCAGTTTCGACGATGCCGCGCCGGCGTCAAGCCATGCCGGGAGAGCATAGCGCTCCGGGTCGAACCACCCGGGCCGAATGCGCTTGACGATGACGCCCAGGGTGGACACTTTACACGTCAATGAAGACAAATGTTCGTGGGTCGCCGGCGGCAGACGGCGCCTTCGTGCTCGAGCGCTTCGTGCCGTTCCGGCTCTCGGTCCTGGCCAACCGCATGACGCGTGGCGTGGCACAGGTCTATATGCGCCGCTTCCACCTCTCCGCACCGGAATGGCGAACCCTCGCCGTGCTCGGCCGCTTCGGCGCGATGAACGCCAACAGCGTGGTCGAGCGCACGGCGATGGACAAGGTGCGCGTGAGCCGCGCCGTGACGCGGCTCTTGCAACTTGGCCACATCACCCGGCGCACCGATCCCGCCGACCGCCGCCGCGCCATTCTTGACCTGACGCCGCAGGGACTCGCCGTCTATCGCCAGATCGTGCCGCGCGCGCTCGCGGTCGAGGCCGACATGCTCTCGACGCTCACCGCCGAGGAACGCGTCCAGTTCGACGAGGCGATCACGAAGATCGAGAGCCGCGTCGCGGCGATCCAGGCGTCCGCCGAGGATTGAGCGCGCGTTTTCCGGCGCGCCAAGCCGTGCTATAACGCGTTCTCATCCGCCCATCGGTGCGGGAGCAGTCGCGTGAACGGCGCCAATATCTTCATCCTCAACGGACCGAACCTCAATCTGCTCGGCGTGCGCGAGCCCGCGACCTATGGCACCGACACGCTCGCCGACATCGAGGAAGCGTGCTTCGAGTGCGCCGGCGCGCTCGGCCTCACCATCGAGTTCCGCCAGTCGAACCACGAGGGACAGCTGGTCGACTGGATCCAGGAGGCGCGCGCCGAGGCCGCCGGCATCATCATCAATCCCGGCGGCTATACCCACACCTCGATCGCGATCCTCGACGCGCTGCTCGCGGCGGAGCTGCCGATCGTCGAGGTGCACATCTCCAACATCGCGCGCCGCAAGCCGTTTCGCCAGCGCTCCTACGTGAGCCGCGCGGCGACCGGAATCATCGCCGGCCTCGGCAGTCACGGCTATGTCCTCGCGTTGGAAGCGATGGCGCGTCTCGTCGCCGAGCCGCCGCGCGGCTGATGGCGGAACCGGACGATCTGAGGGTCGACGGCGATCTTGTGCGCGCGCTGGCGGCGCTGCTGCACGAGACCGGGCTCACCGAGATCGAGTATGCCGTGGGCGACCGCCGCATCCGCGTCGTGCGCGGCGCGAGCCCCGTCGTCGTCGCGGCAGCGCCCGCACCAGCGCCCGCGGCGGCGGCGGCGGCACCGCTCGCGGAACCCGCCGGCGCGGTCAAGTCGCCAATGGTCGGCACCGTCTATCTCGCGGCCGAGCCGGGCGCTGCACCGCTGGTCGCGGTGGGCGACGCCGTGCGCGAGGGCCAGGTGCTGCTCCTCATCGAGGCCATGAAGGTGATGAACCAGATCCACGCGCCCCGCGCCGGACGCGTCAGCCAGATCCTGGTCGCCGACGGCGCACCGGTCGAGTACGGCCAGGTGCTGCTGGTCCTGGATTAGGCACGTGTTCGAGAAAGTGCTCATCGCGAACCGCGGCGAGATCGCGCTCCGCATTCACCGCGCCTGCCGCGAGATGGGCGTGCGCACGGTGGCGGTCCATTCCACCGCCGACGCCAATGCGATGCATGTGCGGCTCGCCGACGAGAGCGTGTGCATCGGCCCGCCGGCAGCGCGCGACAGCTATCTCAACATGTCGGCGATCCTCAGCGCAGCCGCGATCACCGGCGCCGACGCCATTCATCCCGGCGTCGGCTTCCTGTCGGAGAACGCCGATTTCGCCGCCATGGTCGAGGAGCACGGCATCGCCTTCATCGGCCCCTCGCCCGAACATCTGCGGCTCATGGGCGACAAGGTCTCCGCGCGGCGCGCGGCCGAAGGGTTCGGCATCCAAGTCGTGCCCGGCTCGGCGGTGGTGGACCCGGCGGCGGCGGCGGCCGAGGCGCGCCGCATAGGATTCCCCGTGCTGATCAAGGCGGCCGCCGGCGGCGGCGGGCGCGGCATGCGGCTCGCGCACAGCGAGGCCGAGCTCGCGTCCCAGCTGCCCGCGGCCGCGGCCGAGGCCAAGGCCTATTTCGGCGACGGCGCGCTCTATCTCGAGCGCTATCTCGACCGGCCGCGCCACATCGAAGTGCAGATCCTGGGCGACGGACAAGGCGGCGTCGTCCATCTCGGCGAGCGCGACTGCTCGCTGCAGCGCAATCACCAGAAGCTGCTCGAGGAAACGCCGTCGCCGGCGCTCGACGCCGACGCCCGCGCGCGCCTCGCCGCCGCCGCGGTCGGCGCCATGCGGCAATTGGGCTACAAGGGCGCCGGCACGCTCGAGTTCCTCTATCGCGCCGGCGAATTCTTTTTCATCGAGATGAACGCGCGGCTCCAGGTCGAGCACCCGGTCTCGGAGATGGTGAGCGGCATCGACATCGTGCGCGAGCAAATCCGCATCGCCGCCGGCGAGGCGTTGGGATATGGCCAGGAGGACGTCAGCCTCGCTGGCCACGCCATCGAATGCCGCATCAACGCCGAGCATCCGGTGAGCTTCGCGCCTTCGCCCGGCACCATCGCGAGCTATCACGTGCCGGGCGGGCTCGGCGTGCGCGTCGACAGCGCGCTCTATCAGGGCTACACGGTGCCGCCGCACTACGACAGCCTGGTCGCCAAGCTCATCGTCCACGGCGCCGGGCGCGGCGAGTGCGTGATGCGCATGAAACGCGCGCTCGAGGAGTTCGTGATCGCCGGCATCGACACCACGATCCCGCTGCACCAGCGCCTCGTCGCCGAGCCCGATTTCATCGCCGGCGCCTACGACATCGGCTGGATCGGGCGCTTCCTCGCCGCGCCATGATCGCGCTCACCCCCGCCGTGCTGCTGCGCGCCTATGCCGCCGGCATCTTTCCGATGGCCGACGCGGCCGACGATCCCGAGCTGTTCTGGGTCGATCCCGAGCGCCGCGGCGTGCTGCCGCTGGAGCGCTTCCACCTGCCGCGGCGGCTGCGGCGCACATTGCGCGGCGGCGGCTTCGAGGTCGCGTGCGATCGGGATTTCGACGCCATCATCCTCGGCTGCGCCGAGGCGACGCCGGATCGCCCCAAGACCTGGATCAACGGCGAGATCGCACGGCTCTATGCCGCGCTCCACCGCCAGGGCTTCGCCCACAGCGTCGAGGTGCGCCATGCGGGCGCGCTGGTGGGCGGGCTCTACGGCGTGGCGCTGGGCGCCGCGTTCTTCGGCGAGAGCATGTTCAGCCGCATGACCGACGCGAGCAAGGTGGCGCTCGCCCATCTCGTCGCGCGGCTCCGGATCGGCGGCTTCCGGCTGCTCGACACCCAGTTCGTCACGAGCCATCTCGAGCAATTCGGCGCCACCGAGATCTCGCGCTCGGCCTATCACCGGCGGCTCGACCGCGCGCTGGCGGCGCAGGCCTATTTTCCCTTGGAGCCGCTCGACGGGGACGCGGTCGCGTCACTTTTGCAGTCGAGCACGTTGACGTCGTAGATCGGGTCCTCCATCGCCGAGACCGCCGGGCTCGAGGCGAACATCCAGCCGCTGAAGACGCGTTTCGATTCGGCGGTCGGGCCGTTGCCGCGCAGCTCGTCGATATCGAGGAAGGCGGCGCTCTCGGGCGCGTCCTCGGGCGGGTGCTTGACGCAGGCGCGCACCGTGATGACGAGCGAGCCGAAGCGCACGCTATGGTCCACCGGCGCGTCGAACTTCGAGACCCGCGCGGTCAGCTTGTCGAGCCCCTGGAGCAGCGCCACCGTGTCGGCCCGGGCCGGCACGGCGGCGAGCGCCAGCGCCGCGCCGAACGCCAGGCAAGAGGCCCGGACCATCTACTTCTGGCCCGGATTTTTGTAGGGATTCACAAGGCCTTGGGCGATGTCGTTGAGAATTTTCCGGAACTGCGTCTCGTCCGCGCCCATCAGCACCGCGTCCTCCAGCGCCTCCTGCGCCAATGCCCGAATCTCCTCGAGGTTCTCATTGAGAACCTTGATTTTTTCCAGGCACGACACCGGCTCGCCCTCGGGCGTGAGCCAGGTCGGGATGTCGAGCGCCTTGGCCATGCTCACGCCTCGAGCGGCTTCAGGGCGGCGAAGCGAAGCCGTACATAATCCACGGTCCATCTCCCGGTCGGATCGCACAGTCGGCGCTTAACGTGGTCCTCGATTTCGGCTTTTGCAGGGCCGCGTTGGGATGGAGGCAGCAGGTCGAGGAAGCTCTCGGCGAAGGTCTCGAGCCAATCGCCGAGCCCGCCGGGCAGCACGGTCGGGCGCGGAAAGAGGGCGATGAAGCGGACCGCGAAGCCGCGCCGCTCGAGCCGCGCGCGATAATCGCCGGCCGAAGGGAAGCACCACGGATCGGCCGCCGCCGCATCGATGCCGCGACGCGCGAGCGCAACGTGGAGCGCCTCGCGCACCGTGGCGACGTTGCCTTCGCCGCCGCATTCGGCGACGAAGCGCCCGCCTGGCTTCAAGGCGCGGAAGACGCCGTCGATGACCGCGTCCTGGTCCTTGATCCAATGCAGCGCCGCATTGCTGAAGACGGCGTCGAACTCGGCGTCGAACGCGAGGTGCGCGCCGTCCATCACCGCGGCATCGAGGCCGCGCGCGCGGGTGGCCGTAACCTGCTCGGCGCTTGCGTCGATGCCGAGGACAGAGGCGTGCTCCGCGATCTTGACCGCGAGCGCACCTTCGCCGCAGCCGAGATCGAGAATCCGCTCGCCGGATTTGGGTGCGAGCAGGTCAATGAGCCCCTCGCCGTGCCGCGCGACGAACGCGGCATTGCGGCGATAGCGCTCCGGGTCCCAGCGCTGTCCGCCGACGCGCCCGTCACTTCGCAGGCGGGAGGGCATTCCCTGGCGCGGGCGGCGCGCCGCCCTCCTCGCTCTTCTTGGCCGGCTGCTGGTTGAAGATGTACTGGCCGATCAGGGATTCGAGGCTCATGGGCGATTGCGTATGGTCGATCTGCCCGCCCGGCTTGATGACGTCGTCCTCGTTGCCGGGCTCGAGCGAGAGATACTTGTCGCCGAAAAGGCCCGACGAGGTGATGGTCGCGACCGTATCGACCGGCAGCTTGATGGTGGGATCGATGCTCATCTTGACCACCGCGACGAAGTTCTTGGGATCGAGTTCCTGCGACACGATCGAGCCGACCTTGATGCCGCTGATACGCACGTCGCCGCCGTCGCGCAACCCCTCGACGCGGTTGAAGCGTGCCGTGAGCTCGTAGCCCGAGACCGAGCGCACCTCGCTGGTGTTGTAGGCGAAGAACAGGAACAGCGCGGCGACGACCAGCACCACCGCGCCCATCACGGTTTCGACGGCGTTGCGGCTCATCGCGCTGCTCCTTCCCGATCGGGCCGCCAGGCTTCGTAATCGGCGGTCGCGTGTTCGCGTTCGCCGCCGCGCAGGACCGAGCCGGACGGGCGATAAGCCAAGGGTGTGCCAGTCAGGTTCGGCTGGTGCTGTTTCTGCCACGCATATTTGAGATGGCCGTCGGGGACGTCGTCGACGGTGTGATGAAGCCAGGCGTGCCATTCGGGCGGCACGCGCGAGGCCTCGACGGCGCCGTTATAGAGAACCCAGCGCCGCTCTCGACTGGGGCGGCCGCCGCCCTTCGCGAGCGCGCGGCGGCGATTGTCGCGATAATAGCGGTTGCCCTCGCCGTCGCTGCCGACGAGCTCGCCGCGGAACCACGTCATGATGCGTGTCCCGATCGTCATGCGCCGGCCGTCACTCGGCGGCGAGGATGCGAACGTCGGCCGCCGCGACCTTGTCGATCTCGCAATGCATGACGTCGCCGGCCTTCACCTGGCTCACGCCGGCACAGGTGCCGCTCATGATGATGTCGCCCGGCCACAGCGTGTAGTATTCCGACGCCCACGAAATCTGCGTCACCAGGTCCATGATCATCATCTTGGTGTTGGATTTCTGCTTCACGTCGCCGTTGACGGCGAGGAAGAAGTCGAGGTTCTGCGGATCGGGAATTTCGTCGGACGTGACCATCCAGGGCCCCAGCACCGCGTAGGTGTCGACCGACTTGCGGAAGCTGCGATCCTGCGAGCCGCGCACCACCATGTCGAGCGCGATCGAGTATCCGGCGACGATCGAGAGGGCCTTGTCCTTCGGCACGTTCGAGGATTTCTTGCCGATGATGACGCCGAGCTCCATCTCGTGGTCTGTGCGGCGCTCGGGGAAGCGCAGCCGCACGCCCTCGCCCGGACCCACGAGCGCGCTGTTGGCCTTGAGGAACAGGCCCTGCTCCTCGATGCTGCCGGTGTAGCGGCTGGGCACGCCGCCGCTGAACACGTCGCGCTGCTCCGCCGCCTCGGCGCGGTGATCCATGTAGTTGGTCGGCGTGCCGATGATCTTGGTCGGCGCCTGCACCGGGCTGAGGAACTTCACGTCCTTGACCGCGAAGGTCGCGGCGCCCTCGGCAGCGGCGAGGATGTCGGGCCGGATGCGGTCGAGATGGGTGATGAGCGGATCGCCCTTGGGCGCGGGATAAGTGGGCTTCGGCAGCTTCTCGAGCGCCTTCGACACGTCATGGACGCGGTCGCCCTTAACGAGGCCCAGGCGATTGTCGTTGAACCAGCAGATCCTCATCTCGTCCTCCTCAAGTGCGCCCGCGTCGCGGGGCGGCGCGCGGCATCATAGTGCGCGCGCCAACGGAGGTCACGAGGTCGGTTGCAGGTCAGCCCGGCTTCGGCGCGCGCGCGAGAGCCTGGTCGATCGTCGCGATCATGGCGCCGATGGTCTCGAGTTCATCCGGCAGCAACTCGGCGCGCGCGAACACGCGGGCCTCGTGCAACGCGCGGCGCAGCTCGCCCCAAGAATCCGTGAGCCCAGCGAAGACGAGATAGGCGCCGAGCACTCGGCTCAGCGCCCGCAAGGCGCGCCGGTCGCACCAGGCATCGATCAGTTGGCGCAGCGCCGGGAAGAGCTGATCCGTGGTCTCGATCATGGCCATGCCGCCTCGCCGCCGCCTGCCGCGCGTCCAGTTTAGGGACCAAGCCCGCCACCGCGAAAAGCCAGGCCGCGGCCGCTTAGACGGGGGCGCGTCGAGGGCGCGATCCCGGTCCGGGCGGGCACCCCTAAATGCTTGGCAGACCGTGACGGAAGCCAGTTATCCACCCGGCGCGCACCCTGCTGGACCCGGAAAAACGGCGAAACCCGTCAAGGAGAAAAATGGTTCACGCCGTGTGAAATTTGTATTGCACTCGCCGGGGACCCGTACCAGCATTGGTATCCCAGCAGAGGGGAACCCCTAGATACAGTATTGGGGCGCTGCCGGGAGTAAGCCTTACGTTTGGGGGAACGCATGCGCATCGAGCGTCGGTTTACCGTCGCGGGACAGGGTCCCTACCACGGTATCGAGTTCCGCAAGGCGACCAGCGAAATCCGCAACCCCGACGGCTCGCGCGTCTTCCACCAGCCGGACATCGAGGTCCCGGCGCATTGGAGCCAGGTCGCGTGCGACATCCTGGCGCAAAAATATTTCCGCAAGGCCGGCATCCCGGCGCGGCTCAAGCCCCTGCCCGAGGCCGACGTGCCGGAATGGCTGTGGCGGCGCATGCCCGACGACGATACCCCGGCGGGCCGCCGCGCGGGCTCGGAGTCGAGCGCCAAGGAAGTGTTCCACCGGCTCGCCGGTACCTGGACCTATTGGGGCTGGAAGGGCGGCTATTTCGACACCGAGGCCGACGCCCGCGCCTATTACGACGAAACCTGCTTCATGTTCTGCAAGCAGATGGGCGTGCCGAACTCGCCGCAATGGTTCAACACCGGGCTCAACTGGGCCTACGGCATCGACGGGCCGGCGCAGGGCCACTACTACGTCGACTACAAGACCGGCGCGATGACGGTGTCGCAGAGCGCCTACGAGCACCCGCAGCCGCACGCCTGCTTCATCCAGTCGGTGAGCGACGACCTGGTCAACCAGGGCGGGATCATGGATTTGTGGGTGCGCGAGGCGCGCATCTTCAAATACGGCTCGGGCAGCGGCTCCAACTTCTCCAAGGTGAGGGGCGAGGGCGAGCGCCTGTCGGGCGGCGGCCGCTCGTCGGGGCTGATGAGCTTCCTCAAGATCGGCGACCGCGCGGCGGGCGCGATCAAGTCGGGGGGCACGACCAGGCGCGCGGCCAAGATGGTGACGGTCGACATCGACCATCCCGACATCGAGGCCTATATCGACTGGAAGGTGATCGAGGAGCAGAAGGTCGCGGCCCTCGTCGCCGGCTCCAAGATTACCGAGAAGCATCTCTCGCTGATCATGGCGGCGTGCCACGGCGCCGCCGCCGAGGCGCTGGGCGCCGGCCGGTTCGATCCGGCGCGCAACCCGGCCTTGAAGCGCGAAATCCGCGCTGCGCGGCGCGCCATGATCCCCGAGAATTATGTCCAGCGCGTCATCCAGTTCGCCGAGCAGGGTCACGACGCGATCGAGTTCCGCACCTACGACACCGATTGGGACAGCGAAGCCTATCTCACGGTGTCGGGCCAGAACTCGAACAACTCGGTGCGCATCTCCAACGACTTTTTGGAGCGCGTGCGCGAGGACGGCGAATGGCATCTGACGCGCCGCACCGACGGCAAGGTTGCGAAGACGCTGAAGGCGCGCGATCTGTGGGACAAGATCGGCTATGCCGCCTGGGCCAGCGCCGATCCGGGGCTGCAATACGACACCACCATCAACGAGTGGCACACCTGCCCCAACAGCGGCCGGATCAACGCCTCCAATCCGTGCTCGGAATACATGTTCCTCGACGACACGGCGTGCAACTTGGCATCGCTCAACCTGCTGGCGTTCCGGCGCGAGGACGGCACCTTCGACATCCCGGCCTTCGAGCACGCTATCCGGCTGTGGACCATCACGCTGGAAATCTCAGTGCTGATGGCGCAGTTCCCGTCCGAGGAGATCGCGCGGCTGAGCTACGAATACCGCACCCTGGGATTGGGCTACGCCAATATCGGCGGGCTGCTGCTCGCCTGCGGACTGCCTTATGACAGCGACGCCGGCCGCGCTCTCTGCGCCGCGCTGACCGCGATCGTCACCGGCGTCGCCTACGCCACCTCGGCCGAGATGGCGGGCGAGCTCGGCCCCTTCGCCGGATATGAGCGCAACCGCGAGCCGATGCTGCGCGTCATCCGCAACCATCGCCGCGCCGCCCACAGCGCGAAGGGCGGCTACGAGCTGGTATCGATCGCGCCGGTGCCGCTCGACGAGGCCAATTGCCCCGATCCGGCGCTGGTCGCGGCGGCGCGCCGCGCCTGGGACCGCGCCTTGGCCCTGGGCGAGCAGCACGGCTACCGCAACGCGCAAGCGACCGTCATCGCGCCCACCGGCACCACCGGCCTGGTGATGGATTGCGACACCACCGGCGTCGAGCCCGACTTCGCTCTGGTGAAGTTCAAGAAGCTCGCCGGCGGCGGCTATTTCCGCATCATCAACCGCGGCGTGCCCGAGGCGCTGCGCACCTTGGGCTACGCCCCGGCGGACATCGAATCCATCACCCGCTATGCGGTCGGCTACGGCACCTTGAAGGACGCGCCCGCGCTCAACCACCGCCAGCTCAAGGCCAAGGGCTTTACCGACGGCGCGCTCGAAGTGCTGGAGCAGCAGCTCGCCTCCGCCTTCGACATCAAGTTCGCCTTCAACAAATGGACGCTGGGCGAGGAATTCTGCCGCACCGCGCTGGGCTTCACCGCCGAGCAGATGGCCGACTCCGCCTTCGACATGCTCGCGGCGCTGGGCTTCACCAAGGCCGAGATCGAGGCCGCCAACACCCATTGCTGCGGCGCCATGACGCTCGAGGGCGCGCCCCACCTCAAGCCCGAGCACCTGCCGGTGTTCGACTGCGCCAACCCGTGCGGGCGCAACGGCAAGCGCTGCCTCTCGGTCGAGAGCCACATCCGCATGATCGCGGCGGCGCAGCCCTTCATCTCCGGCGCGATCTCGAAGACCATCAACATGCCGAGCGCGGCCACGGTGGAACAGTGCAAGGACGCCTACATGCTGTCCTGGCGCCTAGCGCTCAAGGCCAACGCGCTCTACCGCGACGGCTCCAAGCTGTCACAGCCGCTGCAGTCCTCCCTCTTCGAGGACGACGAGGACGCGGTGGCCGACCTGATGGAGCGGGCGCCCCAGGCGCGCGTGCCGATCGTGGTCGAGCGGGTGGTGGAGCGCATCGTCGAGCGCGTGCTGCAGAAGAGCGGACGGCGGCGGCTGCCGCAGCGGCGCAAGGGCTACACCCAAAAGGCGATCGTCGGCGGCCACAAGGTCTATCTGCGCACCGGCGAGTACGAGGACGGCACGCTGGCCGAGGTGTTCATCGACATGCACAAGGAAGGCTCGGCCTTCCGCTCGCTGATGAACAATTTTGCGATCGCCATCTCGATCGGAATGCAATACGGGGTGCCGCTCGAGGAATTCGTCGAGGCCTTCACCTTCACCCGCTTCGAGCCCGCCGGCGTGGTCGAGGGCAACGACGCGATCAAGATGGCGACCTCGCTGCTCGACTATATCTTCCGCGAGCTCGCGGTATCCTATCTCGGGCGCAACGACCTGGCGCATGTGCAGCCGGCCGACATCCTGCCCGACACCGTGGGCAAGGGCAGCGCCGAATCGACCCTGCCCGACGGCAGCGGCCGGACCGACGCGGCGGTGGTGCTGCAGCGGGTGGCCAGCACTGGCTATGTCCGCAACAAGCTCACCGTGCTGCAAGGCGGCGCCGCCTTCGCCCCCACCGCGAGCCTGGCCGTGGCCGGACTCGAGATGGCGCAGGGCCTGGCCGTGGCCAGCCTTGCCATGGAGCACCAAGTGGCGCCGGCCAGTCCGCGCCTCGATGCGATCCGGACCGCCAAGCTCAAAGGTTACGAAGGGGACAGTTGCGGCGAATGCGGCAACTTCACCCTGGTGCGCAACGGGACCTGCCTCAAGTGCGATACGTGCGGCAGCACTAGCGGCTGTAGCTAATCGCGGCGCGGCCCCAGCTAAAGCCTCCCGGCTGGCGCCGCGCTATTGAGGCAGTTTTAAGGGGTGCGACGAAAGTCGCACCCCCTTTTTTTTGAATTTTCCCGGGGATGGGCGGAAATCGGCCGGCGTATCACGGGATACCCTCGCCTGCCGGCGAGGGACCACGCGCAGTTGACTGGCCGACCTTCGCAAGAAGGTCGGCTTTTTTTCACCCGGGCTTGCCGCCCAGCAGCGGCCCGAGCGCGTCCGGCGGCAGCCGCGCGAAGCCCTGCGGCGGCTCGAACAGGGCGGGGTCGACCGGGCCGGTCACGACCTGGGACAGCACCATAGCGATCAACATGGGCTTGCCCCCGTGGGCGCGGGTAACACTGACATCGAGCTTCATCAGGACGCCCGAGGCGCTGGACCAGAGGAAGCCCTTGGCCCGGCTGCCGTCCTTGGCGGCGTGATCGACACGGTACTTGGTGGTGGCAATCCCGGCGACCTCCTCCTTGCCGACCGGATGGCTCAGCAGGTCCGGCGAATCGAGCTCTGCCATCAACGGCGGGAACGGGAACTCGACATAGGTCTTGAGACCGGGCAGGACCAGGAGTCCCCGCGCCTCCTTGATGTCGAGCAGGAAGACCTCGTGCATGCCCAGGAGATCCTGCTCGTGGCGCTGGTGGCCGGGCGCGTGGAAGACGGGCCCGGAATAGGTCCGGCCGTCGATGGTGACGGTGCGCTCGGCGCGGTAGGGGATGGCGGCGTCGCCCAGCATCGTCGCGCCGGCCGGAAGCGGCGCCAAGCCGAGCAGGCCAAGCGCCAGAACGAGAAGCGGATTGCGCATCACGCTTCAATAGGTCGCGATTGCGGCGCTTTCACGGCGGGTCGCCGCCGCGCTATGATTCGTCGCGCGAAGCGGCGGGAAAGGCGGGCTTCATGGCCGATGGCGGCGAGCGGCTGAGCGTGCGCATGATCGAATCGTTGGCGAGCGTCCCGGCCGCCCAATGGGACGCCTGCGCCGGGCCCGACAACCCGTTCCTGAGCCACGCCTTCCTCGACGCGCTCGAGGTCAGCGGGTCGGCGACGGCGCGTACCGGCTGGCTGCCGCAGCATTTGCTGCTGGAGAACGCTGCCGGACGGGTGCTCGGCGCCGTGCCCCTCTATCTCAAGAGCCATTCCTATGGCGAATATGTCTTCGACCATGGCTGGGCCTCGGCCTACGAACGGGCGGGCGGGCGGTACTATCCCAAGCTCCAGGCCTGCGTGCCGTTCACGCCGGTGACCGGGCCGCGGCTCTTGCTCCATCCCGATGCCGGGCCGGAGGCGGCCGACCTCCTGATCGCGGCGCTCGTCGGGGTCGCGAAGCGGCGCAAGGTGTCGTCGCTGCACGTGACCTTTCCCACCGAATCCGAAGCCGCGCGTCTCGGCGAGGCCGGGTTCCTGCAGCGCATCGGCCGCCAGTTCCACTGGGAGAACGAAGGATACCGGACCTTCGACGATTTCCTCGACGCGCTCAATTCGCGCAAGCGTAAGCAGATTCGCCGCGAGCGGCGCGATGCGCTCGCGGGCGGGCTCGAGATCGAGACCCTGACCGGCAGCGCGCTCGAGACTCGGCACTGGGACGCGTTCTTCCGGTTCTACATGTCGACCTCCGACCGGAAATGGGGCTCGGCCTACCTGACGCGCGCGTTCTTCGACCTGCTCGGCAGCCGGATGGCCGACCGGGTCGCGCTGATCATGGCGCGGCAGGGGAACCGCTATGTCGCGGGGGCGCTCAATCTGGTCGGCACGGACACGATCTATGGCCGCAACTGGGGCTGTCACGGCGACTTCCCGTTCCTCCATTTCGAGGTGTGCTACTACCGCGCCATCGACTTTGCGATCGCGCGCGGCCTGAAGCGGGTCGAGGCCGGAGCGCAGGGCCAGCACAAGATCCAGCGCGGCTATCTGCCGTCCACGACCCACAGCGCACACTGGATCCGCGACCCCGGCCTCGCCCGCGCGATCGAGGAATTCCTGGTGCGCGAGCGCCACGCCGTGGAGCACGAGATGGAAGCGCTCGAGGACGCGCTGTCGCCGTTCAAGTGCGAGACGGCGGAGTGAGGCGCTCGAATGCGAAGAAGGCCGCTTCGCAGCGGCCTTCTTGCGACCTCATTCGACGTATTCGGGCTGTTTCGGCACCGGCGTCTTGGGGCCGGGCAGATCGCTGAAGGTGAAGGTGAGCTTGTCGTCATCGCGCTTGACGTGCACGATGCCGCCCTTCTGCAATTTCCCAAACAGCAGCTCCTCGGCCAGCGGCTTCTTGACGTGCTCCTGGATGATGCGGGCCAAGGGCCGCGCGCCGAACAGCTTGTCGTAGCCCTTCTCCGCCAGCCATTTCCGCGCGCCGTCGTCGAGCTCGATGGTGACGTTGCGGTCGGCCAGCTGCTCCTCGAGCTGGAGGATGAACTTGTCGACGACGCGGCCGATCGTCTCGGGCGAGAGCGCGGCGAACGAGATGGTAGCGTCGAGCCGGTTCCGGAACTCCGGCGTGAACATGCGGTTGATCGCCTCCTCGTCCTCGCCGACGCGCACGTCGCTGCCGAAGCCGATGGCGGGCTTCGCCATGTCGGCCGCGCCCGCGTTCGTCGTCATGATCAGGATGACGTTGCGGAAATCGACATTCTTGCCGTTGTGGTCGGTCAGCTTCCCGTAATCCATGATCTGCAGCAGAATGTTGAACAGATCGGGATGCGCCTTCTCGATCTCATCCAGCAGCAGCACGCAGTGCGGATGCTGATCGACCGCGTCGGTGAGCAAGCCGCCCTGGTCGAACCCGACATAGCCCGGTGGCGCGCCGATGAGGCGCGAGACGGTGTGCCGCTCCATGTATTCCGACATGTCGAAGCGGGTGAGCTCGATGCCGAGCGTGCGCGCGAGCTGGCGCGCGACCTCGGTCTTGCCGACGCCGGTGGGACCCGAGAAGAGATAGGAGCCGATCGGCTTCTCCTGCTCGCGCAATCCGGCGCGGGCGAGCTTGATCGCCGCGGTCAGGGCGTTGATCGCCTTGTCCTGGCCGAACACCATTGTCTTGAGGTCGCGATCGAGGTTCTTCAGCACCGTCTTGTCGTCGGTCGAGACGCTCTTCGGCGGGATGCGGGCCATGGTCGCGACTACGGCCTCGACCTCGCGCGCGGTGATAGTCTTGCGGCGGCGGTTCTCAGGCAGCAGCATCTGCGCCGCGCCGACCTCGTCGATCACGTCGATCGCCTTGTCGGGCAGCTTGCGGTCGCCGATGTAGCGGTGCGACAGCTCGACCGCCGCGCGCAGCGCCTCGCCGGTGTAGCGCACCTTGTGGTGGCGCTCGTAGTAGGGCTTGAGGCCGCGCAGAATCTTCACCGAATCCTCGACCGTCGGCTCGTTGATGTCGATCTTCTGGAAGCGGCGGACCAGCGCGCGGTCCTTCTCGAAGTAGTTGCGGTATTCTTTGTACGTGGTCGAGCCGATGCAGCGGATGTTGCCGCTGGCGAGCGCCGGCTTCAGCAGGTTCGACGCGTCCATCGCGCCGCCGCTCGTTGCGCCGGCGCCAATCACGGTGTGGATCTCGTCGATGAAGAGGATGGCGCCGTTCATCGCCTCGAGCTCGGCGATGACCGCCTTCAACCGCTCCTCGAAATCGCCGCGATAGCGCGTGCCGGCCAAAAGCGCGCCCATGTCGAGCGCGAAGATGGTGGCGTTCTGCAGCACCTCCGGCACCTGGCGTTGGACGATGCGGCGCGCGAGGCCCTCGGCGATCGCGGTCTTGCCGACGCCGGGGTCTCCGACATAGAGCGGGTTGTTCTTGGAGCGGCGGCACAGGATCTGGATGGTGCGGTCGACCTCCTGCTCGCGGCCGATCAACGGATCGATCTTGCCGTTGCGCGCCTTCTTGTTGAGGTTGACGCAATAGGCATCGAGCGCGTCGTGGCCGCGCTTCTGCTGCTGCTTCTCGGTGCGCTCCTCCTCGTCGGCGCCCTGGACGCGGCGCGTCTCGGACCGGCCGGGCGCCTTGGCGATGCCATGCGATATGTAGTTCACGGCGTCGAACCGCGTCATGTCCTGCTCCTGCAGGAAATAGACGGCGTGGCTCTCGCGCTCGGCGAACATGGCGACCACTACGTTGGCGCCGGTCACCTCCTCGCGGCCCGAGGACTGGACGTGGATCGCGGCGCGTTGCAGCACGCGCTGGAAGCTCGCGGTCGGCTTGGCGTCGTCGGCGTGAGTCGAGACCAGGTTGCCGAGCTCATTGTCGACGTAGTTGAGCAGCTCGCGCCGCAGCTTCTCGAGATCGACGGTGCAGGCGCGCAGCACGGCGCACGCGTCCTGGTCCTCGGTCAGCGCCAGCAGCAGGTGCTCGAGGGTGGCGTATTCGTGGCGCCGCTCGTTGGCGTAGGCGAGGGCTCGGTGGAGGGTCTTCTCAAGATTGCGCGAAAGCATGCACGCCTATTCCTTTTCCAACAGGGCTGTTCCCGTTTCGCTGTTCTTCCGCTCCGCTCCCGGTCAGTCCTTTTCCAAGGTGCATTGCAGGGGATGCTGATGCTGCTTGGCGAAGTCCATCACTTGCGTGACCTTGGTCTCCGCGACCTCGTAGGTAAAGACCCCGCACACGCCGACCCCGCGGCGATGGACATGCAGCATGATCCGCGTCGCCTCCTCGCGCGTCTTGTTGAAAAACCGCTCGAGGATATGCACGACGAACTCCATCGGCGTGTAATCGTCGTTCAACATGAGGACCTTGTACATCGAGGGCTTCTTCGTCTTCGGCTTCGCCTTGACGATGACCCCCGTGGTCGGCCCCTCGTTGCCGTTGCGTTTGTCGGTATCGCTCATGGCCGCTGCCAGGCTCAGTCGGGTCCATTCCCCAGCATGATATTGGGTCTTGGTCGCAAGAGGGAAGGGTTTTGCGCGACCGCCTGCACAACGATGCCGTCCCGCGCAGGGTGCGCCGCGCGCGCATGCCCGGCGGCCCGGACCGGACCCGCAAATTCGTCGATCGCAGGGCCCGCTGCCGCTCCACGACGGCGCGAAGGGCGGTCGCCGCGCCTCTCAGGCCGCGAGGGGGCGTCCCAGCTTGGCGAATGTCGCCTCGACCCGGCCGCCGATCGGCGCCATCGCCTCGCTTGCGAGGCTCACTCCCATCTCCGACAGCTTAGCCGAGCGCTCGACCATGGTTTCGAGCGTCTCCTTGGCGAGGTCGCTGTTGAGCTGGATGACCTCGTCGAGGGTCTTGGCCCCGAGCAGCGCTGTCGCAGTGTGGCTGGCGCTCTTGAGCGACGACTTGGCGTAGGTCAGGATCTCCTGCCCAATCGCCTGGACCCCCTCGGACCAGAGCACGTTCGCCTTGGTCACCGCGGCGATGTTCTCGCGGCCGAGATCGGCGAACGATTCGAGGTTCATCGCGGAAAACAGCGGCCCCCAGGCCTGGGGAGTGGCGAATTCGCTCGAAATCGGGCCCGGAAGCGTGGCCGGGACAGTCTCGGCCTTCTTGGGTTTGACAGCCATCTCATGCTCCTCACACTAGTAATGCGCCGCCGCCGTTGCCATCCATATTGCAACGCAATATAAATTATATGCTTCGGTATAACCTTTCGGCAAGGGAATTTGTGCAGTGCAATAGGCGCCGTCGTCGGCGCCGTGCCGGCCCGGTCGCCGCGTCCCTCGCAAACATCGAAGATTTTCGCGCCGCCGGCGCCACTTCACCCAAGGAAAAACTGGACAAGAATTCAAGCATTTCTTTAATGTCTTGAGCGTTGAATCTCTGGTGTGTGGTTGTTGCGGGGGAATGAGAGTGGCAGTTTTGACAGGAATGGTCGGGGTCCACGGCTTCGCTTTCCGGACATTGGCAGTGGCGGGATTGGCGGCGTTGTTGGTCTCGGCGGGCCAGCCGGCGCAAGCCGGGTATTCGTCGATCGTGATCGATGCCGATAGCGGCCAGGTCCTGACCGAGCATGCGCCGGACGGGAGCAACTATCCGGCGTCGCTGACCAAGATGATGACCCTCTACCTCACTTTCAAAGGGCTCGAGGAGGGCAAGCTCTCGCTGGCGCAACGCTTCGCCGTTTCGGCCCATGCCGCGGCGCAGGCGCCCTCGAAGCTCGGCCTCGTCCCGGACAGCGACATCGCGCTCAAGGACCTCGTCTTTGCCGTCATCACCCATTCGGCCAATGACGCCGCCGTCGTCATCGCCGAGAATATTGCCGGCAGCGAGCCTGCCTTCGCCGAGCGGATGACCCGGCAGGCCCACGCTCTCGGCATGGCCAATACGCATTTCGACAATGCTTCGGGGCTGCCCGATCCGGACAACATCACCACCGCGCGCGACCTCGCCACCCTGGCGCGTGCGCTCTATCGCGACTTCCCGCGCGAATACGCCTGGTTCTCGACCGAGGAGTTCACTTACAACGGCGTCAACTACGCCAACCACAACCACCTTATGCACAGCTTCGCCGGGATGGACGGGATCAAGACCGGCTATATCCGCGCCTCGGGCTTCAACCTCGCCGCCTCGGCGGTGCGCGACGGACGCCGCCTCATCGCCGTGGTCATGGGCGGCGAATCGGCGCGCTCGCGCGACATGAAGATGGCGGAACTGCTCGACGAGACGTTCGAGCGGCCATCCGGCCCGGACACCCAGATCGTCGAGGACGAGTCGCCCGGCGAAGGACGCGAGACCTTGGCGCATCGCGCCGGCCGCGCGCTCGCCGCGCTGTCGCCGGTGGGCAAGGCCGAGGCCGCGACCGATGTCGGCGCGCGCGAGCAGCGCTCCGAACGCCACATCCGCGCCGCCGAGCGCTGGAGCATCCAGGTCGGCGCCTTCACGCAGCAGGAAGCGGCCGAGCGCGCCGCAGTCCAAGCGCTGCAGCGTCTGCCCTCGCCGCGCGGACATTTCGCCGTGGCGGTGGCGCCGCCGCGCGCCGAGCGGGACAAGGCGTATCGCGCCCGCGTCACGCATTTCAGCCACCATGAAGCGTTAGCGGCCTGCCACGCGCTACAGCGCAAGCATAAATCCTGCTCCGTGATCGCTCCCGACGCGACCCAGATGGCGGCGGTGAAGTAGTTTAGAAGTCAGGCGGCGTAATGCCGCTTTGGCGCAACTGATCGCACAACAGCAGCTTCAGCCGCGCGAGGCCGGGCTCGTCCCTGGCCTCGGCGCGCGCCACCAGCACGTCCTGGGTATTGGAAGCGCGCAATAGCCACCATCCGTCCGCCGTCTTGACGCGCACGCCGTCGATATCGCTCATGTCGGCGCATGCGTGCAGCAGGCGCGCGCGCACCTCGTCGATCACCGCGACCTTGCGGCTTTCCTCGCAGGGAAAGCGCAGCTCCGGCGTGTTCACCACCGCGGGCAGCCGGTCGCGCAGCGCGGCGAGGCTCTCGGTCCCGTTCGCGACGATGCCCATGAGCCGGATCGCGGCGTAGAGCGCGTCGTCGAAACCGTAATAGCGGTCGCCATAGAAGATGTGGCCGCTCATCTCGCCGGCGAGCGGCGCTCCGATCTCGGCCATCTTGCTCTTGATGAGCGAATGGCCGGTGCGCCACATCAGCGGCCTGCCGCCCATGCGCGCGATCTCGTCGAACAGCACCTGGCTCGCCTTCACGTCGGCGATGATGGTGGCGCCGGGATGCGCGGCCAGCACCTCGCCCGCCAGCAGCACCATGAACTGGTCGCCCCACAGGATGCGGCCCTTGCCGTCGACCACGCCGATGCGGTCGCCGTCGCCGTCGAAGGCGATGCCGAGATCGCAGCGCTCGCGCACCACCAGCTCCTGAAGCTGCATTAGGTTCTTGGGCTCGGTCGGATCGGGGTGATGGGCCGGGAAGGTTCCGTCGATAGTGTCGTTGAGGCGGAAATGCCGGCCGGGAAGACGATCGGTCAGGCGCCGCAGCACCTCGCCGGTGGCGCCGTTCCCGGCGTCCCAGGCGACGCGCAATTCCTTGCCGGCGCGATAGTCCGCGAGCAGGCGCGCGACATAGTCGTCCAGCACCGAGCGCTCTTCGATCCTGCCCTTGCCGGCGGGAAAGCGTCCCGCGGCGGCGATCGCGCCAAGGTTGGTGATGTCGGCGCCGAAGAACGGCTTCTTGCCGAGCATCATCTTGAAGCCGTTGTAGTTGGGCGGGTTGTGCGAGCCCGTCACCATGAGCCCGCCATCGACCCCGAGATGGTGGACCGCGAAATAGAGCATCGGCGTCGGTCCGAGCCCGACGCGCAAGACATCGATGCCGGCGCCGGCGAGCCCGTCGACCAGCGCCGCCTCGAGCTCCGGCGAGGAAAGCCGCCCGTCGCGGGCGACCGCCACGCACCGCCCGCCCGCGCTCGCAAGCACGCACGCGTAGCTGCGCCCGATCGCGCGCGCGTCCTCGGGGCCGAGCGTCTCGCCGACCACGCCGCGGATGTCGTATTCGCGCAGGATGGTCGGATCGAACCGATGGCAGGCGGCGGCGCCGTCACGCGTCATCATGGAATCGATCGCTCAGCAATATTCCGCGAGGATGCGGCGCACGTCCTCAGCCATTTCGGGCCGCGCCAGCGCGAAGGCGATGTTGGCTTGCAGGAACCCGACCTTGTCGCCGCAATCGAAGCGCGTGCCCTCGAAGCGCAAGCCCATGAAGGGGCGCCGGTTCCGGCCGATCATTTGCGCCAGCGCGTCGGTGAGCTGGATCTCGCCGCCCGCGCCGCGCGTGGTGCGCTCGAGATGCTCGAACACGTCGGGCTGGAGGATATAGCGGCCGATGATGCTGAGGGTCGAGGGCGCGGCGGCAGGATCGGGCTTCTCGACCACGCCCTTCACCTTGACCAGGTGGCCGTCATCCTCGGCGATGTCGAGGATGCCGTAGCGGCTGGTGTGCTCGCGCGGCACGTCCATGACGGCGACATAGTTGCCGTCGAGCCAGCGATGCTCCTCGACCATCTGCTGGAGGCACGGCGTCGCGGACAGGATGAGATCGTCGGCGAGCAGCACCGCGAACGGCTCGTCGCCGACCAGGTTCTTGGCGCACAGCACCGCGTGGCCGAGACCCAGCGGCTCCTGCTGGCGCGTGTACGCGATTTGCCCGGGTTCGGGAAGCCATGATGTGACGGCCGCGAACTGCGCACCCTTGTTGCGCTCCCTGAGCGTGGTCTCGAGCTCGTAGGAGTGGTCGAAATGATCCTCGATTGCGGCCTTGGAGCGGCCGGTCACGAAGATGAACTGCTCGATGCCGGCGGCCTGCGCCTCCTCGACCGCGTATTGGATGAGCGGCTTGTCGACGACGGGCAGCATCTCCTTGGGCATCGCCTTGGTGGCGGGCAGGAACCGCGTGCCGAGGCCGCCGACCGGGAAGACCGCCTTGCGTATGCCGTGTGTCATGCCTTGTCCTTGGGCGAGCCGGGGTATAACGGGAAGGAGGCGGGTCTTGTTCCCGGGAGCGCGCGTCTTGCCATACATAGCGCGAAAGCCGCAGCCCCCGATAGACGTCCTGTCGCGGCCGTTCAGTCGAGCAGCACCTCCTTGGCGCGGTTGATCTTGGCCGCCAGGTAGTTCGAGCCGCCCTGATCGGGGTGGAGCTTCATCATCAGCTCGCGGTGCGCCTTCTTGATCGCGGCCGCGTCGGCGCCGGCTTGCAGACCGAGCACCGCCAAGGCCTCTTCCCGCGTCATCGAGTCGGCCGTGGTGCGGGGACCGGGCCGCGCGCGCGCATCCTCGCCGCCCTCGGTCGAGTCGCGCCAGTCCGGGCGGAGCCGGTCGAGATAGCTCTCCATCAGCCGGGCGGACGCTTCGTCGCCGATGCGGCATTCGCGCCAGAACTCGACCAGCTCGGGCTCGGCCAGCTCGTCGAGACGGCGGCCAGCGAAGCGGCCACGCCGCACCGTGCCGCTCATCGCGCCGGTGTCGTGGTCGAGCCGCATGCGCAGATACTCGGTCTCGATCTCCGAGACGTTCCCCGGCGACGGGCCGGAAGCGGTCTGCCAGCGCCGCCATATCGCCTTGCCGCGGAGCAGGACCGGCGCGAGAAATCCGACAAGCGCCAGCGCCGACCCGAGTCGCTCGCTGGCGATGAGCAGGATCAGCAGCGCCGCCGCCCCGATCGCGCCGATGCTGATGGCGAACAGGCGGAAGAAGCGGAGGAGCTTCTGCGGATCGGCGTTGACGAAGGCGCGACCGGCGACGACCAGAACCAGAAGAAGCAAGACGCCGCCGATGAAGAAGGGCAAAACCGTCCTCCGCCGCAGAGCCTATGTCGTGCCGCCGATTTGCCGCGTCAGCAGCAGCGCCGCACCGCCCGCGCGCTTGCCGTAATCGGCGAGCGCCTTGCGCCCGCCGGCGGCATAGGCGGCGACCGCGCCCAGGAGCGCGCGCAGCTGCTCGGCGCTGCCGGCGTCGAACGGGCAATAGGCGCCGCGCGTCACGCGCGCGATCTCCTTGAAGGCGCGCGCCGCGATCGGATCGCCGCCCTCGTGGAAGATGAAGGCCGGCACGCCCAGGAGCGCCTGCTCGCCGGCGAGGCCCAGGAGCTCGTCCAGCGATTCCTCCATCGCGTCGCCCACGAAAACGAGCGCGTTCACCTGTCCCGACCGCGCCGCCGAGATGGCATGGCCGAGGACGCGCGCGATCTGCGTTTGGCCGCCGACGCAGGAGACCGCGCTCATGGCACGGTGGAGCTGTGCCGCGGTGGAGAGCCACTTGCTCGCCTTGCACTCGTCGAAGCCGCGATAGAAGACGAGCTGCACCTCGAGCCCGCCGAGCGCGGACGTCGCCTCGAACATCTCGCCCTGGAGGCGGCAGGCGCGGTCCCAGGTGGGGCCGCGGCTGGCAGTGGCATCCATGGCAAAGACGAGCCGCCCGCGTCCACGCGTCGGCCGCGCCGCCGGCATCGCCGCGACCCGGCGCAGGAACGATTCGACCTCGGCGCTGGGGCCCGCGGCCGGGACCGACTTGCCATCCCGCTTGTCGTCCATGGAGCGATTATATGGCGACGGAGAGACCGCGTCTCCACTCTGGAGTCACGCCGGCCGCGCCCACACCGCGGTATCGTGGTAAACGGCGCCGCCGTTGGGGAGACCGGGGTCGGCGCTGGTCAGGGCGTTGATACCGATCCCTTCCTCGAAGGCAGCGTTGGGCCAGATGCCTTCGACCACCAGCACGCCGCGCTGCACATGGTCGAAGGCTTCGGCGTGGAGCACGACCGAGCCGCGCGCGTTGCCGAGCCGCACGCGCCCGCCCGCCTCGATCTTGAGCGCAGCCAGGTCGGCGGAATGGACGCGCACGGTGGGACGGCCCTCGCGCGCGAGCCCGGTCGGCGTGTTGTTGAACGAGGTGTTGAGGAACGAGCGCGCCGGCGGCGCGATCATGCGGAAAGGATGCTCGGCCGTCACGGGATCGATCGCCGCGACGTGGTCGGGGAGCGGCGGCAGGGCCTCGTGGTCCGGCCCGATCGCGGCCCAGTCGGCGCGGAAGTGGAAGCGCTTGTCGGCGTGGCCGAATCCGGTGAGGAAATGCGAGTCGGCGAAGGGCAACGCCATGTCGTGGCCGCCTTGTGCGTGGATCGCCGCCGCGTCGGGCAGGCCCGATGTCGCGAGCGCATGCTCGATCATTTCCCATTCCGTCATCGCGAAGCCGGGATGCTCGGCGCCGAGCCGCTTGGCCAGCGCGCAGATGACGACATGGTTCGAGCGCGCCTCGGCGTAGGGCTCGATCACCTGGCGCGCAACCTGGAGCGCGGTGTGGCCTCCCGCGATGTAGATGTCGTCGTGCTCGAGGAAGGTCGTCGCCGGCAGCACGATGTCGGCCATGGCGGCGGTCTCGGTCATGAACTGCTCGTGGACGCACAGGAAGAAATCCTCGCGCGCCATGCCGTTCCTGACCTTGTGCGATTCCGGCGCCACCACCATCGGATTGGTGTTCTGCACCAGCATCGCCGTGACCGGCGGCCCATCGCCCAGGTCGCGCGTGTCGCCGGTGAGGATGGCGCCAATGCGCGACTGATCGAGCATGCGGATGCTGGTGTCGCAGCGGTCGAGCCCCTCGATCAAGGTGCGATCGAGCACGTGATAAAGGCCGGCCTGCGAATAGAGCGCGCCGCCGCCCTCGTACTGCCACGCCCCGGTCACGGCGGGAAGGCAGCTCGCGGCGAAGAGCTGCGCCGCGCCGTTGCGGCTGCGCGAGAAGCCGTAGCCGATGCGCAGGAAGCTGCGCTGGGTGCGGCCCCAGAGGCGCGCGAAGGAGACGATCTCGTCCGCCGGAATGCCGGTGATTGCCTCGGCCCAGGCGGGATCGCGGGTCGCGACATGCGCCTCGAGCGCGTCGGCGCCGTCGGTGTATTGCGCAAGATACGGGCGGTCAGCGAAGCCCTCTGCGAACAAGACATGCATGACGGCGCAGGCGAGCGCGCCGTCGGTCCCCGGCCGCGGCATGAGATGGATGTCGGCGACCTCGGCGGTGGGCGTGCGGTAGGGATCGACCACCACGAAAGGCGCGCCGCGCTCCTTCCGCGCGCGGGTGATCCAGCTCATCAGATTGACCTGGGTCGAGACCGGATTGCCGCCCCACATCACCACCAGGTCCGAATGCGCGATCTCGCGCGCGTCGACACCGCGCTTTACGCCGGCGCCGGCGAGCCAGCCGGAATCCGACAGCGTGTTGCAATATGTCGAATGCTGGCGCGAGTAGCGCATGACGTGGCGCAGCCGCTCGATGCCGTCGCGCTGGATGAGGCCCATGGTGCCGGCATAGAAGAACGGCCACACCGTCTCGGAGCCGAGGCGCTGCGCCGCGCGGGCGAAGCGCTCCGCCACCTCGTCGAGCGCGTCGTCCCATGCGAGCGGCGCGAACCGTCCCTCGCCCTTGCCGCCGAGGCGGCGCAGCGGCGTCGCGAGGCGGCCGGGATGGTGCTGGCGCTCGGCGTAGCGCGCGACCTTGGCGCACACGACGCCCGCGGTATAGCCGTGCTCGGCGCCGCGCACGCGGCCGATGGTGCGGCTGTCGAGTCGCTCGACCGTTAGCGCACATACGCTGGGGCAGTCGTGCGGGCAGACCGAGGCGACGATGTCGTGCGGCATCGAGGCATTATAGCACGGGCTTTTCCCGGCGCGCTTTCGCGCCTAGACTTGAGCCTCAAGACCAAGAACGACGCGCCCGTCACATCCGGCAGGAGAACGCACGATGTTCATTCGCAACGCCTGGTACGTCGCCGCGTGGAGCGACGAGGTCGCGGGGTCGCCGCTCGCGCGCCGCATTTGCAACGAGCCGATCGTGCTGTTCCGCGACGGGTCCGGCCGCGCCGCCGCGCTGGCCGACCGCTGCTGCCATCGCGCTGCCCCCTTGTCGGAAGGCACCGTCGTGGAGCGCGGCATCCAGTGCGGCTATCACGGCCTGATCATCGCCGGCGACGGGCGCTGCGTCCACGTGCCGGGACAGACCCGCATTCCCGACGACGCCAGGGTCCGCTCCTATCCCGTGGTCGAGAAGAACCAGTTCCTGTGGGTCTGGATGGGCGACGCCGCCTCGGCCGACGCCAACAAGATCGTCGACTTTCCCTATCACGACAATCCCGGCCAGTGGCCCAACAAGCACGCGGTCATGCCGATCAAGGGCAATTACATGCTCATGGTCGACAACCTGATGGACCTGACGCATCTGGGCTATCTCCATGCGAAGACGGTGGGTGGGAACCCATCGGCCCATGTCGATGCCGAGATGAAGACCACGCGCACCGCGAACGGCCTCAAGTTCGAGCGCTGGATGCGCAACTCGCTGCCGCCGCCGTCCTATGTGCGGGCCGCCGGCTTCAAGGGCCGCATCGACCGCTGGCAGGAGTTCGAATGGGTCGCGCCCTCGAGCATCCTGCAATGGACCGGTGCCGCCGACGTCGATACCGGCGCCTATGGCGGAAAGCGCGAGGGCGGGTTCCAGTTCCGCCTGTTCCATGGCCTGACGCCCGAGACCGAAACCTCGTGCTTCTATTTCTGGTCGGCGGCCAACGGCTACCGCCAGAACGAGCCCGAGGCGACCGAGCAGCTCTACCAGGAGATCGCTCCCACCTTCCTCGAGGACAAGGCAATGGTCGAGGCGCAGCAGGCTCGCCTCAACGAATTCGGCGAGCAGGGCCTCGTCGACATCGCGTCGGACGCCAACCGCGTCCACATGCGGAAGTTGACCGAGCGATTGATCGCCGAGGACGGCGCCGGGACGCGCCGCGCGGCCGCGATCGAGGTCCGCCCGCGGCAGGCCGCAGCGACGCCTTAAGGGTCCTCGTCGTCCTGGAGCGACAGCAGGCTGGCATTGCCGCCGGCCGCGGTGGTGTCGATCGACAAGAGCCGCTCGGTCGCGAAGCGGTGGAGATAATGCGGGCCGCCGGTCTTGGGCCCGGTGCCCGAGAGACGCTCGCCCCCGAACGGCTGCACTCCCACCACCGCGCCGATCATGCTGCGGTTGACGTAGGCGTTGCCGACCCGCAGGCGCTGGTGGATCGCGCGCACGGTCTCGTCGATGCGGCTGTGAATGCCGAGCGTCAGGCCGTAGCCGGTCGCGTCGATGGCATCCAGCACGTCGTCGAGCCGGTCGCCGTGCCACCGCACGACATGGAGGATCGGCCCGAACACCTCGCGCTGAAGCAGTGCCAGCGCCGGGATCTCGAAGGCGCGCGGCGCGAAGAAGCTGCCGGACGCGGCGCGCGGCGGCAGCTTCAGTTCGCAGATGAGGCGCCCCTCGCGCGCCATGTGCCGGGAATGCGCCTCGAGCATCGCCTTCGCCTCGTCGTCGATCACCGGCCCGATGTCGGTCGCAATGAAGGCCGAGTCGCCGATAACGAGCTCCTGCATCGCGCCCGCGAGCATCGCCAGAACGCGGTCGGCGATCACGTCCTGGACGAAGAGGACGCGCAGCGACGAGCAGCGCTGGCCGGCGCTGTCGAAAGCCGACGTGATCACGTCCTGGACGAGCTGTTCGGGGAGCGCCGATGAATCCGCGATCAGCGCGTTCTGGCCGCCGGTCTCGGCGATGAAGGGAACGAGCGGCCCGCCGCGCGCGGCAAGCTGCTGCGCAATGATCGCGGCGGTCTCGGTCGAGCCGGTGAAGGCAACGCCGGCGACGCGCTGGTCCGCGATGAGCCGCGCGCCGAGCTTCGCCCCGTCGCCGGGCAGCAGATGCAGAGCGTCCGCCGGCACGCCCGCCTCGTGCATCAGGCGCACTGCCGTGGCGGCGACCAGCGGCGTCGCCTCGGCCGGCTTGGCGATCACCGCGTTGCCGGCGGCGAGCGCGGCCGCCATCTGACCGGTGAAGATCGCGAGCGGAAAGTTCCACGGCGAGATGCAGAGAAAAACGCCGCGCCCCTGGAACGCCAGGAGATTGCGCTCGCCGGTGGGCCCCGGCAGCTCGAGCGGCTGCGCGAACTCGGCGCGCGCGCGGGCGGCGTAATAGCGGCAATGATCGATCGCCTCGCGCACTTCGGAAAGCGCGTCCGGCAGGATGCGGCCGCCCTCGCGCACGATCAGCGCCATCAGCGCCGGCATGCGCACTTCCATGAGGTCGGCGGCGCGGTCGAGCGCGGCGGCGCGCTCCCCGGCCGGCATTTCGTTCCAGCGCGGCGCCGCGGCGGCGGCCGACGCCAGCGCCTCCTCGGCGGCGCGGTCGTCGGCCTCGACCACGCGTCCCACGATGCGCGCGCGGTCGGCGGGGTCGCGTGCCTCGCGCGATGCACCCTCGCGCTCGACCCCGGCGACGATCGGCGCCGCGCGCCACGGTTCCGCCGATGCGGCGAGCGCATCGGCGAGCCGCGCCAGCGCGCCGGGATCGGCGAGGTCGATGCCGTGCGAATTGCGCCGCTCGGCGCCGTAGAGATCCCGCGGCAGCGGGATGCGCGGATGCGGCTTGGCGCGCAAGGAGGCGAGGCGCTCGAGCGGATCGGCGACGATCTCCTCGACCGGCGCCGCGTCGTCGACGAGCCGGTTGACGAACGAGGTGTTGGCGCCGTTCTCCAGGAGGCGCCGCACCAGATAGGCCAGCAGATCCTCGTGCCCGCCGACGGGCGCATAGACGCGGCACGGCAGGTCGGGCGCGACGATCTGGTCATAGAGCGCCTCGCCCATGCCGTGGAGGCGCTGGAACTCGAACGCGCGATTGCGCCCGGCGAGGGCGCGCACCGCGGCGACGCTGTGCGCGTTGTGGGTCGCGAATTGCGGGAAGAACGCTTCGGGCTCGGCGAACAGCCGCTTGACGCAGGCGAGATAAGAGGCGTCGGTCGCGAGCTTGCGGGTGAAGACCGGGTAGCCGTCGAGCCCGCGCTCCTGGGTGCGCTTCACCTCGCTGTCCCAATAGGCACCCTTGACGAGGCGCACCATGAGCCGGCGCCCGGTGCGCCGCGCCAGATCGGCGAGCCAGTCGATGAGCGGCAGCGCGCGCTTCTGGTAGGCCTGCACCGCTAACCCGAGCCCGTCCCACCCGCCAAGCTCCGGCGCGGCGGCAAGCCCGGCGATGAGATCGAGCGAAAGCTCGAGCCGGTCGGCCTCCTCGGCGTCGATGGTGAGGCCGATGCCGGCCGCCCGCGCTTCTTGCGCAAGGGTCAGGAGCAGCGGCGGCAGCTCTTCCATGACGCGCGCGCGCTGGCCTTCCTCGTAACGCGGATGAAGCGCCGACAGCTTCACCGAGAGGCCGGGCGCGGCGCGCACGTCGGTGCGTTTCGTGCTGGCGCCGATCGCGGCCACCGCCTCGCGATAGCGCGCGAAATATTTTGCCGCGTCGGCAGCGGTGCGCGCCGCCTCGCCCAGCATGTCGTAGGAATGGCGGTAGGATTTGCGCTCGGCCGGACGCGCGCGGGCGAGCGCCTCCTCGATGGTTCGGCCCATCACGAACTGACGCGCCAGGATGCGAATGGCGCCGGTCACGGCTTGGCGCACCACCGGCTCGCCCGAGCGGGCGACCAGGCGGCGCACCACCGCGCCCCAATCATGCGCGCTGGGCTCGGCGACGAGACGGCCGGTCAGCATCAGCGCCCAGGTCGAGGCGTTGACGAAGAGCGATTGCGAATGACCCAGATGCCGCGCCCAGTCGGCCGGCGCGAGCTTGTCGCGAATGAGGCGGTCGATTGTGGCCGCGTCGGGAATGCGCAACAGCGCTTCGGCGAGACAGAGGAGCGCGATCCCTTCCTGCGACGACAGCCGGTATTCCGACAGGAACACGTCGATCCCGCCGCCGCCATGGCGGCGCGTCCTCGCCTCGGCGACGAGGCGGCGCGCGGCGGCGGCGATGCGGCTCTTTACCGAGGGCGCGATCTCGGCGGCGGCGAGAATACGTTCGACCGCGTGCGCCTCGTCCTCGCGATAGGCATCCTGCACCGCCCGGCGCAGCGCATCGGGTGGCGGAAGCGCTTCGGGATGGACCCAGGACATACGTCTAGGCCGTGCGTCCTTCGACTGCGCGGGCTTTGCCCGCTCCGCTCAGGATGAGGTGCAGTGTCGATGCCATCCGCGATGAGCCCTCACCCTGAGCGGAGCGCGCCTATCGCGCGAAGTCGAAGGACGCACCGTGCCGATGCCGCCATTTCATCGTCCGGCCTGCCGGATTATTGTCAAGCGAGCTTTCCTGCGCGGGAGAACGGCACGTGCGGAGCACGAGCATCCTTGCGGTCATCTTTGCTGGCTTGCTCATCTTGCCCGCGATGGCCGCGGACGCGCCGCTGCTGCATCCGAAATACCACCTGCCTGCATCGTCTTTCGCCTATGTCGGCGACGAGGGCAAGCCGGCGACGTGGAAGCTGCCTTATCGCCATGGCGACGGCAGCATCGATGCGCGGCGCCTGCCGCTCGCGATCGAGGCCATGATCGGCTCTTATCGCGGCCGGAGGGCGCGCGTGCCGGCGTCGGCGCGGCACGAGGTGCTGGAACAGCTCGCGCGCGCCGCCGACGAGATCGGCCGCATGCCGCCCAAGGCAGCCCACCCCAAACCGCTCTACCGCAAGCTCGCCGCCGCGCTCGCCGCGCGCTGACTCAGTGGAAATCGCGGCTCGCGACGGGGAGCGCCTCGCCGTGGGCGAGGCGGTGGAGCAGCGCGGTGCGGTCGGTCATGCGCTCGGCGATGACGTGGATCACCTCGCCCTCGCGCTGCAGCCTGCCGTCGCACTCGATCAGGCGGCCGGTCATGACGGTGCGGCGGAAGCGCTCGAACACCGGCGGCCAAACAACGAGGTTTGCGACGCCGCTCTCGTCCTCGAGGGTCATGAAGATGACGCCGCTGGCGCTGCCCGGGCGCTGGCGCACCAGCACCAGCCCCGCGACCCGGACGCGGCGGCCGGGGTGAAGTTCCTTGAGCCGCGCCGCCGGGACGATGCCGAAGGGATCGAGCTCGCGGCGCAACAGCGCCAGCGGATGGCGCTTCAAGGAGAGGCCGAGCGTCACGTAATCGTTGGCGACATGCTCGCCCAGCGCCATCGCCGGCAGCGCCGCCTCGGGCGCGCCGTCATCCTCGAGGCACGCGAGAAGCGGCGGCGCGGCGTCGTCCAGGCCCTCGACCGCCCACAGCGCCTGGCGCCGGTCGAGACCCAGCGAGCGGAACGCGTCCGCCGCGGCGAGCCGCTCCATCGCGCCGCGCTTGAGCCCCGCGCGGCGCATGATCTCGCCCGGCGTGCGATAGGGCGTCCCGCGCGCGGCGACGAGGCGCGCGGCATCGGCCAGCGCGAGCCCCTTCACCTGGCGCAGGCCGAGGCGCAAAGCCCCGTCCTCGATGGTGCAGTCCCAGTCGCTGAGATTGACGTCGACGGGGCGGAGTTCGACGCCGTGCTCGGCGGCGTCGCGCACGATCTGCGCCGGCGCGTAGAAGCCCATCGGCTGGCTGTTCAAGAGCGCGGCCGCGAAGATCTCGGGATGGAAGCGCTTGATCCAGGCCGAGACATAAACGAGGAGCGCGAAGCTTGCCGCGTGCGATTCCGGGAAGCCGTATTCGCCGAAGCCCTCGATCTGCTGGAAGCAGCGCGCGGCGAAGGCGGCGTCGTAGCCGTTCCGCGCCATGCCATCGAGGAAGAGTTGGCGGAAGCGGTGGATCTCGCCGCTGTGGCGGAAGGTCGCCATGGCGCGGCGCAGCCGGTCGGCCTCGGCGGGCGTGAATCCCGCGGCGACGATGGCGATGCGCATCGCCTGCTCCTGGAACAGCGGCACGCCCAAGGTCTTGCCGAGCACAGCCTTCAACGCATCGGAGGGATAGGCCACCGGCTCGAGCCCGGAGCGGCGGCGCAAATAGGGGTGCACCATGTCGCCCTGGATGGGACCCGGCCGCACGATCGCCACCTCGATCACGAGGTCGTAGAACGAGCGCGGCTTCAAGCGCGGCAGCATGCTCATCTGGGCGCGGCTCTCGACCTGGAACACGCCGACGGAATCGGCGTGGCACAGCATGTCGTAGATCTCCGGCAGCTCGGCCGGCACGGTGGCGAGCGTCCAATCCTCGCCCTTGTGACGCCGGATCATGTCGAAGGCGCGGCGGATGCAGCTCAGCATGCCGAGCGCGAGCACGTCGATCTTGAGCATGCCGAGCGCGTCGAGATCGTCCTTGTCCCACTCGATGACGGTGCGATCCTCCATCGCCGCGTTCTCGATCGGCACCGTCTCCTCGAGCGGCCCGCGCGTGATGACGAAGCCGCCAACATGCTGCGAGAGGTGGCGCGGGAAGCCCAACAGCTCGTGCGCGAGATCGAGCGTCAGGCGCAGGGTCGGATCGGCCGGGTCCAATCCCGTCTCGCGCACGTGGCGCTCGGCGACGGGGTCCGAGCGCGAACCCCAGCCCCACACCGTGCCGGCGAGCGCGCCGGTCACGTCCTCGGAGAGCCCCAGCACCTTGCCGACCTCGCGGATCGCGCTCTTGGAGCGGTAGGAGATCACGGTGGCGGCGAGCGCGGCGCGGTCGCGGCCGTATTTGCCGTAGATGTACTGGATCACCTCCTCGCGCCGCTCGTGCTCGAAATCGACGTCGATGTCGGGCGGCTCGCCGCGCTCGGCGCTGATGAAGCGCTCGAACAGCAGATCGAGGCGCGCGGGATCGACCGAGGTGATGCCGAGGCAATAGCACACCGCGGAATTGGCCGCCGAGCCGCGCCCTTGGCACAGGATGCCGCGCGCGCGCGCCTCGCGCACGATGTCGTGGACGGTGAGGAAATAGGGCGCGTAGCCGAGCTCCGCGACGAGCGCGAGCTCGTGCGCGAGCTGGCGCTCGACCTTGTCCGGCACGCCCTCGGGATAGCGCGCGCCCGCGCCCGCGCGCGTCAGGCGCTCGAGCCGCGCCTGCGGCGGCAGCCCGTCGCCCTCGTCGGGATATTCGTAGCGCAGCTCGTCGAGGCTGAAGCGGCAGCGCGCGGCGATCTCGAGCGTGCGCGCCAGCGCGGACGTGTGGTCGCGGAACAGCCGCGCCATCTCCTCGGGCGGCTTCAGGTGGCGCTCGGCGTTGGCGATGAGGCGAAACCCGGCGGCGGCCAGGGTGCAGCCCTCGCGGATGCAGGTCACCACGTCCTGCAGCCGGCGCCGCTCCGGACGGTGATAGAGCACGTCGTTGGTCGCGACCAGCGCCACGCCCGTGCGCGCGGCGAGCCGGTCCAGGCGATGGATGCGCCGCAGATCGTCGCCGCGATAGAGATGCCGCGCAGCGAGATAGGAAGCGCCGGGAAAATCCGCGGCGAGGCGAAGGAGGAAGCGCTCGAAGGCGGCGTCAGGCGCATCGGGCGGCAGCGCGATCAATATCTGCCCCGCGCCGTGCTCCACCACGTCGCCGTAGCCGAGGCGGCATTCGCCTTTCTTGGCGCGGCGCTTGCCGCGCGTGAGCAGGCGGCACAATCGGCCATAGGCGGCACGGTCGGTGGGAAAGCACAGCAGCTCCGCCCCGTCCTCGAGCACGAGACGGCAGCCGACCACCAGCCGCATGCCGTGCTCGCGCGCGGCGCGGTGGGCGCGCACCACGCCGGCGAGCGAGTTGCGGTCGGCGATGGCGATGGCGCGGTGGCCGAGCGCCTGCGCCTCGGCGACCAATTCCTCGGGATGGGACGCGCCGCGCAGGAAGGAGAAGTTGCTGGTAACCTCGAGCTCGGCGTATGCGCTCACGCGAACACTCCGTGGAGGTACCAGCGCGCCGGCGCGTCGGCGCGATGGAGGCCCGAGCGGTAGAGCCAGAAGCGGCGGCCCTCGCGGTCCTCGACGCGGTAGTAGTCGCGCAGCTCGCTCCAGCCGTGCCACCACTCGCCGGCGATGCGCTCCGGCCCGTCGGCGCGGCGCACGCGGTGCATGACCTTGCGCCAGCGGAACATCAGCGGCGGATCGTCGGGCACCGGCGCCACCGCCTCGACCGGCTCGGGATGGCGCAGGAAGCGCACCGGCCGCGGCGCGCCGCGACGCCGCGCGCCGATGGAAACGTCGAGCGGCGGCACGAAGCGCACCGCGCGCTCCGGCCAATGACTCTCCGCCAGGAGCGGCCGCCCCACCGCATTGTCGTCGAGACGCACGGCGAGACGGTCGACCAGCGCGGCGAGATCGTCGCCTCCATCTTCGGGGCCGCGCGCGAAGGCGAGCTGGGCCGGGGCCTGGCTCTCGGCAAGCGTCGCAGCGAGCAGCATGTCCTCGATGCCGAGGCCAGGATCGAGGTCGCCGAGCCGCTCCTCGATGAGGCGCAGCAGATGGCGCGGCTCGCGGCTCGGCCGCGCGGTGCCGACCCGCGCCGCCACCGGCGTGCCGTCGACGCGATAGAGCGTGAGCTCGAGCCGGCGCGCGCCGGCGCCATCGGCGGCGAGACGCCGGCACAGCGCGTCGATCAGCCCGGATGTCGCGGCATGAATATCCGCCGGCGCGGCGATCGGCTCGGCGAAGCGGCGGCGCGCCCAGCGCAGCGGCGGCGGCGGCAGGGGCGAGAGCGGCTCGGGCAAGGCGCCGAGCGCCTGGTCGAGACGCGCGGCAAGATCGGCGCCGAAGCGCAGCACCAGCGACGGGCGCGGCATGGCATAGAGATCGCCGACGCGGCGCAAGCCCACGCGCGCCAGCGTCTGCACCATCTCGGGCACGAGGCGGAGCGCGGCGACCGGGAGATCGGCGAGCGCCGCGCGCTGGCCGCCCTCGGGCACGGCTTGCGTGCGCGCGCCGCCATGCCGCGCCACGGCCCAGGCGGCGCCGGCGCTGTCGGCGATGACAGCATAGGCGGCGATGCCGAGCCGCGCCAGCCGCTCGAGCGCCTCCGCCATCAGTCCGTCCTCGCCGCCATGGAGATGGGCGCAACCGGTGACGTCGAGCCACACGCCGTCGGGCGGGCACGGCGCCGTCCATGGGCTGTAGCGTCCGCACCACGCCGCCAGCCGCGCCAGCGCGGCGGCGTCGCCGGCGAAATCGGCCTCCGCCACCGCGAGGCCGGGATGAAGCGCGCGGGCATCGGCGAGCGGCATGCCCGGCGCGATGCCTTCCGCCGCCGCCGCCGCGTCGACCGCGCTGACCAGGCGCTGATTGCCGACGGACGTAGCAAGGACGAGGGGCGCGGCTCCCCTACCCCGCCGCGGCGATGCGCGGCGTGGCTGTCTCCGCTCGATCGGCCAGTGCCGCAGCCAGATGAACATGACCCGCTTCATCGCATGCCTCCACCATCCATCGCGCCGGAACGCCGCCGCGGCAGCGCAGCAGTTCCATGAGCCACAGCGACCGGCCCAGCCCGGGCTCGTCGCCAAGCCGCGACGGGCACGCGGCGATGCGCCAGCGCGTCACCGCCGCGCTGGGCTGCGCCTCGGCCCCGAACAACGCGCCGCGATGCCGGCGCCGCAAGGCGAAGGCGGTAATGCCGGCGCTCTCGGCGGCGAGCTGCAAGCGGCGGCTCGCAGTCAGCGGCAGCGTTTCAAGCTCGCCCACCACGGCGGCGAGCGCGCGGCATTTCAAGCCTTCCTCCATCGCCCACAGCAGCTCGACCTCGTTACGCGCGCGGGCGAGGATGAGCCGCTCCGGCGCGAGCCCGCAAAGCGCCAGCCCCGGAGCATGAAGATCGGCCTGCCTCAGGCACCACAGCACCGGCCGCTTCGGCTCGAGCCGGGCCAGGATGCCGGCCAGGAAACCCGCCCCTTCGGCAGCCTCCTCTTCCGCCGCGCCGAGACCGAACACCTCGTGCAGCGCCCCGCGCGCGAGCCCGCCGCCGGGCAGCGCCGAATCGATCGCCGGCACGCCAAACGGCAGCGCGGGGGGAGACCCCCGCCCGCCCCGCGCGACCAGCGCGAGCCTCTGCCGCAACGCGCCGAGGTCCGCTTTTTTGCCTTCGGACATCTCCGCCAGCCTCCTCGTTCTCTTTTTGTTCCTATTTGAGGCAAGAGTCAAGGGCGCGCTGGACGGGCGGACCCGCCTCGGGCACCGTGCCGTCGTGAGCCTCTTTGGCGACCTGCAGCCCATCATCAGCCACTACGGCTATGCCGCCGTGTCGGGGGGGCTGCTACTCGAGCATTTCGGGCTACCGCTGCCGGGCGAGACCCTGCTGATCGGCGCCGCGGTGCTGGCCTCGCAGGGCGCGATGGACATCACCGTTCTGCTCGCGCTCGCCTGGGCCGCGGCGACGCTCGGCAACATGATCGGCTTCGCCATCGGCCGCTATGGCGGCCATCTCCTGGTGGTGCGCCACGGCAGCCGCGTCGGCATCACCAGCGCGCGCCTCGGCCAGGTCGAGGCGTTCTTCGACCGCTATGGCGCCGTGGTGCTGGTCGGCGCGCGCTTCGTCGTGCTGGCGCGCCAGCTCTCGGGCATCGCCGCCGGCACGCTGGAGATGGAATGGGGCCGCTTCCTGCTGTTCAACGCGCTGGGCGCGGCGCTGTGGGTCGGGTGGTGGGGCATTCTGTCGTACTGGCTCGGCCGGCGCGTATTCGACTTCCTGATCGAGTTCGCCGGCATCGAATATGCGCTCTTCGTGCTCGCCGCCGCGCTCGCGATTGCGTTAGCCGCGCGCCTCTGGTGGCGCCGGCGCGCCTAGCGCTGCTGGGCCAGTGCGGCGGCGCGGATCTCCGTCGCCGACTGGGTGATGGTGAGCGCCTCGGGATCGAGCTTCAGCTCGATGAGCGCCGGCCCGCCCGCGCCCTTCGCGCGCTCAAACGCGGCGGCGAAATCCTCGGTGCGCGCCACCGTCTCGCCATGAGCGCCGTAGGTGCGCGCGAGCGCCGCGAAATCGGGGTTCTTGAGCTCGGTGGCGATGACGCGGCCGGGGAAGTGGCGCTCCTGGTGCGTACGGATGGTACCGTACATGCCGTTGTTCACGACCAGCACGATGACGGCGACGCGGTGCTGCACCGCCGTCGCCAATTCCTGCCCGGTCATCAGGAAGTCGCCGTCGCCGGCGACGCATACGACGGTGCGGTCGGGATGCATGAGCTTGGCCGCGACCGAAGCCGGGAAGCCGTAGCCCATCGAGCCGCTGGTCGGCGCCAACTGCGTGCCGAGCCGGCGGTAGCGATGAAAGCGATGGACCCAGGTGGCGAAGTTGCCGGCGCCGTTGCACATGATGGCGTCGGCCGGAAGATGCGCCGCGAGCCAGCGCACGATCTCGCTCATTTGCAGCGCGCCGGGGCCCCGCACCGGTTCCTGCCAGGCGAGGTAGTCGGCATGCGCGGCGGCGCCGGCGCCGGCCCAGGGCGGGTTGGCGATGGGCGCGAGTGCCGCGAGCGCGGCGGCGAATGTACGCGGAGTGGCATTGATTGGCAGAAACGATTCGTAGACCCGGCCGAGCTCGAGGGTGTCGGCATGGACATGGACGAGGCGCTGCTTCGGCACCGGGATGTCGAAGATCGTGTAGCCGCCGCTGGTCGCCTCGCCGAGGCGCGGGCCCACCGCGATGAGGAGGTCGGCGCCCCTGAGCCGCGCACCGAGCTTGGGGTTGACGCCGAGCCCGACATCGCCGGCATAGCAGGGATGGTCGTTGCCGAACCGGTCCTGGCGGCGGAAGCCGCAGGCGACGGGGAGATCGTTTGCGGCGGCAAATGTCTCGACCGCCGCCACCGCGCGCGCGTCCCACTGGCTCCCCCCGAGCAATAGGATCGGCCGCTTGGCGGCGGCGAGCGCGTCCCGGAGCGCGCTCATCGCGGCAGGATCGGGATGGGGCTCGATCCGGACATAGGGCTTGGCGTCGGCGGCGTCGGCCTCTTCCTCGAGCATGTCCTCGGGCAGCGCCAGCACCACCGGGCCGGGCCGCCCGCTCGCCGCGATGTGGAAGGCGCGGCTCACCAGCTCGGGCACGCGGGCCGGGTCGTCGATCTCGTCGACATATTTGGCGATGGTGCCGAAGACGGCGCGGTAGTCGAGCTCCTGGAACGCCTCGCGCCCGCGCGCCCCGCGCGGCACCTGGCCCACGAACAGGATGAGCGGCGTCGAATCCTGGCGCGCGATGTGGAGGCCCGCGCTGGCGTTGCACGCGCCGGGGCCGCGCGTGACGAAGCAGATGCCGGGCCGGCCGGTGAGCTTGCCATAGGCCTCGGCCATCATGGCCGCGCCCCCTTCCTGGCGGCACGAGACAAGCCTGATCGAGTTGGCGTCGTACATGGCATCGAGCGCGGCGAGATAGCTCTCGCCCGGGACGCAGAAGACCGTGTCGGCGCCGTGGATCTTGAGCTGGTCGATCAGGATCTGCGCGCCGGTGCGGGATGGGCTTTGGGTCATGGCGCGCTCCCGGGCAGGGCGATGGGATGGTCGATATAGATCTGGTAGCGCTGGACGCGCGGCTGGTCGGCGTCGGCGGGATCGACATAGCGGATCGAGCTTTTGCCGACGAGGGCGCGCGGCAGCACCATGACGCGGATGAAGGCGGTCGGCGCGCTGGCCGAGCCGGCGGCGAACACCGGATCGGAGCCGCTCTCGAACCACGCCTCGCCGGGCGCGTAGGAATGCGACGTGCCGGCGGTCTCGATGCGAATGGCGCCGGCGACGAGACAGCGCAGGCCCGGCCCCTGATGGGTGTGGCGATACGCGACCCCGCCGGGGGGAAACTCGACCCGGTCGCAGCGCAGGAGATAGGGCGCGGCGGGATCGAGCGCCAAGGGCGGCGACGAAAGCAGTGGCCGCCCCTCGCCGCTTCCGCCCAACTCGAAGCGCAACACCCGCGCGCCCTGAGCGCCGGCGCGCAAGGTGACCGCGGCCGCGCCATGCCAGGCGGAATTCGGCGCCAGCGCGGCGGCGGTGCCTTCGGCCAGGACCGAGAGATAACCCTCCTCGACGTAAATCGCGCGCACCGGCCCCGCCGCGCACGCAATCTCGGCGCCGGCATCGAGACGATCGGCATGGAGCCGCAAGACGTAAGCCATCGCGCCCTCCCCGGGGAAGAGAGGTATCGGGGATTAAGGCGGCGGGCAATGGGGGAGACCGGGGTGAGGCGCCCGGTTGGGCATCGTCGGCAGCAATGGTCTACGGGCGAAACTTAATTTGTTTGGTCGCGATCTATAACGGAATTCGGTGGCAGCGATACATTCGCACCGAAGTTGCGCACACGAAAAGTCGCCGTTCCAATGGCGCGAACGTCGTGGCGCGGAGATATTGATATTCGTGACAGGGCCGCAATGTCGGCTAATTGAGGAACTGCGGGCGAGCCTGTTGACATGGGCTATCGTCTGCCCATGACCCCTTCCAGACATTCAAAAGATGAAATTGCTGCTGCGCAAAAAGATTCTTGCGGAGCGCGACCCACCTAAATCGGGCCGCGCTCGCCAGGAAAAGGGCCGTCGGCAGCGCGCGAGCGTGTCAACAAACATGCGCGAGAATATCGGGGACAGTCACAGTGGTGCCGACGAGTACCTCCGACAGCCGCTTTACGTCCATAAGCATAAGGCCGGACACACGCCCGGCCTTTCGTAGTCACGCTCGTCGCGAGCGAATGAGCGGCCGTCTTACTTCTTGGCAGTCGATACGCTGCCGAATGTCGCATTAACTTGCGATCCAAGACCATTCACAGCGGCGATAATAGCAACGGCGATCCCGGCGGCGATGAGGCCGTATTCAATGCGACACCGGAAGCTTTTGGACGAACGTGAAAAGTAGGCCGCCTTCAGTCGGCGGCCTCACTCATTTTGAAGTGAAGACCGTGCCGGAATCGCGGCCGCCGTCCGAGCCATTCAGCATTGTGCTGTTGAAACGGACGAGCGCGGCGGTCGCAATGGCCTCCTTTATTTGAGCATCGGTCGCACCAGCGGCTTTTGCGCCTTTAGTGGCAGCGTAAACGCAATATGCACAAGGAATTTGTGCTGCCACACCGAGGGCAATGAGTTGCTTGGTTTTCCCGTCCAAAGCTCCCTTGGGATTCAACACGGCCTGGTATTCGTCCCATAGCGGCTTCAGTGCCTGGTCAGGAAGTGTCTGTTTCATCCATGCAGGGGCCTCCTGAGCGCTGACGCTTGGTTCCGTTGCCAAGGCCAACAACAGCGCTAGTCCGGCGCTCGCTGGTAGAGTTCTCATGACTGATCTCCCTTATGTTGTCACATCGCGTCAAAGTGCGACCCCCTTTTCGCGTCCAATAGTGACGCGCTGGCGGCTCCAGAATTCTCACCGTACCGGAGGCCTTTGACAAGGCCATGTTGGCAGCTTCCTATGGCTTCCTATGGCCGATAACCCGGTCGAATTTGCTGCGGCTGCGTCCGGCAGTTCTTGGCACGAAGCCGCGGCGCTGGGCGCCCACGCGTATCTCTGAAGCTCGACGAATAGCGGGCATAGTCCGCACCGACCGAAACCGGCGCGATTGACCCGAGGCGGATATCAAAACTGACCAGCCTCGATGGCAAACCGCACATGCGGAGTGAAGGGCATCGGAACTGACCGGCGATCACGCGAGAAAATAGCATTGTGTGGGCGTCGGAGTTCGGCAGTTCGGCGCCCATATGACGGTTGGTTTGGAACGGACTACTTGTAGTAACCGACGCCGCATCCCAGGCCGGTGACCGCGGTAACTAAGCTCACCTTCGGCACCCACGTCTTGTCAGAGCCGGCCTTGGGAGACATGTAGCTGACCTCATTGACCTGGCCCTCTTTTGCCGCGTCATAGAGCCTTGGGCCATACACGTCGCCCGTAGGGTCCTTAAATGTCCTCGCATCCTTGCCGAGCAACCCCTTAACGTTGGGATTGCCGACCGCTACGAGGAGTCCGTCGCTGAGATTGAAGCAGAACGGATACATGTCACCCACAAGGAAGCCGTTTTCGCCCTTGTTGATCTGGCCGAGCGTCTTGGCGTAATCGGCTTTGATGGCCGCAACCGTCTTTTCAAGCATGGCCTTAGCGTCCGCCGCAGTACCTTGCGCGAATGCCGTAGTCGAGAACAAAACAGCCATGGGGCCTAGCGCGCCAATCACGAATTTACGAAACATGAATATTCCTCCCTGCTCTTCGAGCAATTGGCAATTGTCATGCCCCGTGCGTAGGCCCGTATGGATCATATCTAGACATTGCCCCAATGACCAGTTTGCTCGTGCCCGCCGACGAGCTGATAAGTAGAGATCGGGGCGGCCATTTCCGGATTTGGCACGTCTCGGACAAGACAGTTGCCTGCCAGCGCGTCGGCTTTCTGAGGTAATGCGGTCATTCCCTAGAGCGTGGATGCGGGGTCGAATATGGCAACAAAGCGTTGTCACAGGCTCATTTCTCGCGTGTTGCATAATTCTTGATTTTCGCACCAAGCGCCTATCGCTGATTTTCACGATCGCGCGCCCGCTAGGCTGAGCCCGGCATCCCGGATGGATCGCGTGCTGCGTGACGGACGGCATGAATGATGATCTCGGCCTTGGTCGCCTCGCAGAAAACGAGAATGCGGTAAGGCGGCGTTGCCAGGCGGCGGATCGACGCATCGACGGTGCGGGCACCGATGTATCGAGGATCGAGGCAAGATCGGCAAGGGCCGGAAGGGAGTAGCGCAGCCTCACAATTTATGCTTGGCCCAGACGGCTCCGACCTGCTCCTCGGTGGCAAATTCGCCGCGCGCGGCGGCTTCCTTCGAGGCCGCGATGGCGGCGCGTTCATCTTCGTTCAGCGGCACCGGCGGCGCCTCGTCGTCCGTGCCGGCCAGCCGAAGCATGACACGGGTAATGTCGTCCTGAGCATCCGGCGGTAGGATGCGCGCCGCTTCAAGCGCCTGTTCGAGAAGCTTGGTCATAGACCAATTCTAACACGCGAGAGCTAAATGGCAAATTACCACCGCCGCGCCGGTACGTGAATCCTTCGAGGCGAGGCGCATGAAAAACCTTGTCATTGCGAGGGCGATGATCCCGCAATCGCTCAATTATGCCGCACAACGAAGAGACGAGATTGCTTCGCTTCGCTCGCAATGACGGGGGTGTCTCGCGGCACCTCTCGACCCCAGCGCCGGTTTCGACGACAATGGCGCAAAATGCCGGGGAGGAATCGTGCGCGCTCTCATGCTGGCGCTCGCGGCGGCGCTCGTCGCCATCCAGGCGAGCCATGCCGAGGACATGCTCAGGGTCGGCAAGGCTTCGCCCAGCGCGTCGACCATGGTGCCGCTCGAGGTGGGGGCGAAGGAGGGCTTGTTCGCCAAGCAGGGCCTCGAGCTGCAGATCTTCGATTTCGCCGGCGGCGCCAAGCTGCACCAGGCGATGACGGCGGGGAGCCTCGATCTCGGCGTCGGCGCCGGCACCGACTTGGCGCTCATCGCCAAGGGCGCGCCCGAGCTCGCGGTCGCGAACGGCGCCGGGCCGCTGCTGTTCATCGGCATGGCGGTGCCGAAGGATTCCGCCGCCACATCGCTCGCGGACCTGAAAGGCGCGCGGATTGGCGTCACCACGATCAATTCGCTGACCTACTGGCTCGCGCTCGAGCTCGCGCGCCAGCGCGGCTGGGGTCCAGGCGGCGTCACCCCGATCGCGATCGGCGGCGAGACGTCGAGCATTTTCGCGGCCTTTCGCACCCATACCGTCGACGCCGGCATCGTGTCGACGTCGCTCGCCTTTCAGATGGAGGCACAGGGCGAGGGCCGCCTCATCGCCCCGGTGTCGTCCTGGGCCGGCGAGCTGGGCGGGTCGGTCGTCTTTGCCACGCGCACGCTCATCGCCGGCAATCCCGATGCGATAAGGCGCTTCCTGGCGGGCTGGTTCGACGCCGTCAGGTTCATGCGCGCCAACCGCGACGAGTCGGTGAAGATCGCGGCGCAGATGACCGGCATGCCGCTCGCCATCCAGGCGAAGGACTTCGACATCACCCTGCCGATGTTCAACACCGACGGGCATTTCAACGCGGCGACGCTGGCCACGTTGAAGCGCTCGTTCGCCGACCTGAAGCTGCTCGACGCCGAGCCCGACATGACCAAGCTCTACACCGAAGAGTTCCTGCCGAAGTGATCCGGGGACGCTCGTGATGAAATCCGTGGCCGCCATCCTGCTCGTCATCCTGGGCGCGCTGGCGCCCGCGCCGGCCTCGGCCGAGGCGATCACGGTCGGCGTCACCAAGAACACGGTCTCGCCGGCGCTGCTCGTCGCGCAGGAGAAGGGCTTCTTCGCCGCCGAGGGACTGCAATCCGAATTGAAGCTGCTGGTCGCGGGCGCCGAGGAGATCGCGGTCGCGGTGGCCTCGGGCGCGATCGATTTCGGCGGCGCCGGAACCTCGGGCGGGCTGTTCAATCTCGGCGGCCAGGTGCGCATCGTCGCCGGCGGCATCCACGAGGCGCCGGGCTTCCAGGGCCTCGCCATGGTGGCGTCGAACCGCGCCTGGGACGGCGGGCTCAAGAGCTACCGCGACCTCGGCGCGCATCTCAAGACCTTCGCCGTGACGGAGGTGGGCGGGCCGACGCATTACGCGCTGGTGCTGGCGGCGGCGAAGTACCAGTTCGATCTTGGCGGCGTGCGCCTGGTGCCGCTGCAATCGGCGCCCAACGAGATGGCGGCCTTGATCGGCGGCCAGGTCGATGCCACCGCGCCGCCCACCTCGTCCGCGGCGCACGCGATCCAAGCCGGCAGCGTGAAGCTTTTGGGCTATGTCGGCGACGAGACGCCGTTCCAGTTCGGCGCCGTGTTCGCCTCGCTCAAGACCGCGAACGAGCGGCGCGACACGGTGGAGCGCTTCCTGCGCGCCTACCGCAAGGCCGCGCGCCTCTATCACGACGCCTTCACCGGCCCGGACGGCAAGCGGCGCGACGGACCGGACGCCCCCGAGCTCCTGGCGCTGCTCGGCAAGGATCTGGGCCTCGGCATCGAGGACGTGAGGTTCGGCATCTCGTCGATGGACTCCGAGGGCCGGCTCGACGTCAAGGACGTGCTGCGCCAGATCGAATGGTTCAAGGGCCAGGGCATGGTGAAGCCGGGGGTCGACGCCGCCGCGGTGATCGACACGCGCTATGTCGTGGCGCTGCCGGAGCAATGAGCGGGAGGGAAGCGATGCGCATCCACAATCTCTACGAGGACGCGGCCGGAATCTCGCACTGGCGCGACATCGAGGTCGAATGGGTGGAGGAGACGCGCGGCGGCAAGCTGTCCAAGCGCTTCCCCGCCACCGGCATCATCTTCCGCGAGGTGCCGGCGCAGTACGACATCGACTGGCATCCCGCGCCGCGCCGCCAATACATCATCAATCTCGACGCCGGGGTCGAGTTGACCGCCAGCGACGGCCAAAGCCGCGTCATCGGCGCCGGCGAGGTGGTCCTGGTCGAGGACACGCGCGGCAAGGGCCACTTGTCCAAGGCGGTGGCCGACAAGGTGCGCCACTGCATCTTCGTGGCGGTGGATTAGGGGCACGGCCCGTGCGTCCTGCTCATTTGCTCCAATAGAAATCGCGGATGTCGTTGGCGATGGGGTTCAAGGGGTCCTCGACGATGCGCACGTCCTTCCCATGCACGAACACGATCGGCAAATCGGTCAGGGGCAGGATGTAGTTCATCCGGTTCACCTGGTCGATGCCGCGGCGGTAGATGTCGACGCGCTTTTCCTCGTCGAACTCCAGGGCGCCGGCGCGCTGCACCTCCTTCAGCACCGGATCGTTCCAATAGTCGCGGTTGCCGTTGAAGAAAAAGTCGCACAGATCGTCCATGTCGGGGCGCGCGGCGGTCGGGCGATATCCCACGAAGGCGGTGAACTTGCCCTCGCCCCTGAGCCGCACATAGAGCGAGGACGGCAGCGGCCGCGTGCTGGCGCGGATGCCGACCTTGCGCAGCTGCCCCGCGATCGCCTCGGCGATCTCCTTGATCGGCTCGTGCACGTCGAGCTCGAGATCGAACCCATCGGGATAGCCCGAAGCGGCGAGGAGTTTCTTCGCGCCCTCGGGATCGTAGTCGGGCGGATGGGTCGAGGCGGCGCAGCCCACCACGCCCTCGACGCAGATGCCGTCCAAGATCGTCGCGATGTCGCCGCCGGGAATGACGCTGCGGGCTAGCTCCTTGCGGTCGATCGCCATCATGAACGCCTGGCGCACGCGCTGGTCGGTCATCGCCTTGTTGTCGGACCGGCCCAGCGCGTCGAGCGTGATGTACATGAGCTGCCCGTTATGCATGCCGGTGACCCGCGTGTCCGGCATCTTGCCGAGCTCGCGCGCGGTGTCGGCGCTGGCGTTGCGGATGACGTCGAGGGCGCCGGTGAGGAATTGCGCGATCTGCGTCTGCCGGTCGGGGATGGGCAGCGCGACGATGCGCTTGATGCGGGGACCGTCGGGCCCGGCGGGTCCGCCCCAGTAATCGTCGAACCGCTCCAGCACCATCTTGCGCTGATCGAACGAGACCACCTTGTAGGGGCCGGTCCCGACCCGGCTCACGCGGCCGTAATCGGCCTTGTTGTCGAGCTTGGTCAGCACCTTCGCGTCGAGGATCTGGAACTGGAACGCGATCGTTTGGAGATCGACCGGCATGGCGTGCTTGGCGGTGATGCGCACGGTCAGGGGGCCGCGCTTCTCGACCGTCTCGACCCAGTCGTAGAGGTCCTTGTGGCGCATGGGAAAGGCGGGATCGACGATGTACTTGATGGTCTCGACCACGTCGTCGGCGTCGAGCGTGTCGCCGTTGTGGAACTTGACGTCCGCGCGCAAGACGAACTCGATGGTGCGGTCGTCGATCCGCTGCCACGACGTGGCGAGCCGCGGCACGAACACCTGCTTGCGCGCGTCATAGACCACCAGGGTCTCGTAGACCGCGCCATAGAACACCGCCGCCTCGTCGAGCGGAAACTGGTAGGGGTCGAGCGTGCTGAACCAGTCGGTGACGGCGATGCTCAACGTGTCGTCGGCTTTGCCCGCACAAGCCGGCGCGGCGAGCGCCACAAGCGCGGCCACGAGCGCCGTCAGCAGTTTCGCCATGGTTGCCCCCGCTCGTGTTTCATCCTTCCGGCACCCCGGCCATGCGCATGCCGTCGATGAGGCGTTCGCGTCCTGCCAAATAGATCGGATTGTCGCTCACAGCGGCGCTACGGAAGCGGCGGAGGGAGAAGGCCGGATTGAGCGCCGTACCGGCCTTGGCGACTTCGCGCGCCTCGTCGAGCCTGCCGAGCCGCGCTAAGGCCGCGGCGAGAAAATGGAAACTTGGAGAATAATTTCGATTGGCCTCGATGGACCGGCGCAGCCAGGCGACCGCTTCCTCATCGTTTCCGAGCTGCAACTTGGCATAGCCCGCGAAGAACATCCAATGATAGGCCAAGAAGTCTCGCGGACTGAGCCGCAGCGCGTCGAGGATGTGCGCCTCCGTCTCCCCGGCGCGCCCGAGCGAGTTCTTCGCGGTGCCGATGAGCACATGAGCAACGGCCAAGTTCCGATCCAACGCCAGGGCTTGTTCGCACTCACCGATGCCCTGAGCAGCGCGGTTGGTGCGCATCAAGGCGTGGCCCAACACGTAATGGGCAAAGGGATGGTTCGGCGCCAGCGCGAGAGCCTTGCTCGCCAATGCTGCCGCCGTGGCGTCACGGGTGGCGTGATCGTCGGGCAGGTAGTTTGCGGCAATCGCCATCTCGACCCACGCCGCGCCCGCGAGCGCCTCGACATTGCCGGGATCGAGCGCCAGGGCGCGCTCGAAAAAGCTGTGCGCCTGCGCGAGGTTTTCGGCACTCAGCGCCTTATGCCAGCACGCCGTGCCTTGGAAGAAAAGGTCCATCGAATCGGGATGCGGCGAGCGCGCCGCGCGCCGCGCCTCGGCCGCGATCAGCTGGCTGTCCAACTGGCGCGCGAGGCGGGCGACGATCTCGTCCTGCATGTCGAAGAGATCGGCCAAGGGTTTGTCGAAGCGCTCCGCCCAAAGATGAATGCCGCTCTCGGCGTCGATGAGCTGGACATTGACGCGCAGCCGGTTGCCGCCGCGCTGCATGCTGCCTTCCAAGACATAGCGCACGCCAAGCTCGCGCCCGATCTGCTTCAAGTCCACCGCCTTGCCCCTGTAGGTGAAGGCGGTGTTGCGCGCGATGACGAAGCTGCCCGAGATGCGCGAGAGATCGGTGGTCAGGCTCTCGGTCACGCCGTCGACGAAATACTCCTGCTCGGGGTCGCCGCCGAGATTGGCGAAGGGAAGGACGACGATGGAGAGGCGCGGAGCGCCCTGCGGACTCTTCTCCCTCTCCGCCCCGGCGGGGCGGAGAGGGTCGGGGTGAGGTGGGGCGAACGCTCGAGAATCCCCCACCTCACCTAACCTCTCCGCCCCCGAGGGCGGAGAGGGACTTAGCGCGAACGCGCGCACCGGGCGGGCGATGTTCTTCAGTTCCTGGTCGCCGAGATCGGCGAAGGTCTCGGCGACCTTGTCGCGCACCTGTTCATAGGCCGCGTTCGAGAGGCAAATGCCGCCGGGCTCGGCGATGCCCTCGAGCCGCGCGGCGATGTTGACGCCGTCGCCCATCAAATCGCCGTCGTCCTCGACGATCACGTCGCCGAGGTGAATCCCGACCCGGAATTCGATGCGCTTGTCGGGCGCGATGTTGGCGTTACGCGAAGCCATGCCGCGCTGGACCTCGAGGGCGCAGCGCACGGCGTCGACCACGCTGGCGAATTCGACGATGCGGCCGTCGCCGGTGAGCTTGACGGTGCGGCCGTTACGGGCCGCGATCACCGGATCGATCAGCTCGTGCCGGAGCGCGCGCAGGCGCGACACCGTGCCTTCCTCGTCGGCGCCCGCGAGCCGGCTGTAGCCGGCGACGTCGGCGGCGAGAATGGTGGTCAGCCTGCGCTGCATCGGCAGAGATTGGATCAGCGCCGCGGACGGGGCAAGCGCCCCTCGCGACCCCTGGCCTCACCGAGCTCGCGCCGGGATGACGCCGCGACGGCCGAAGCCGCGCATCATGCCGCCGATGACGACGAGCGTCGCGACATAGGCGACGACTTGGATGCCCTCGGGCCGAGCCACGTATCCTATGAGCGCGTGCAAGGTCTGGCCGAGCAGGCTGCGCTCGGTCAGCAGCGACGAGGTGTCCCACACCTGCCCGCCCAACGGCGGCAGGAGATCGGCCTGGACCAGGAAGGCCGCGCCCTGCGACGCCATGCCGGCGGCGAGCAGCAGGATGACCGCGCTCGTCACCGTGAAGAGGTGGCGCATCGGAATCGTCACCAGCCCGTAATAGATCGCCGCGCCGACCGCGACCCCGCCGGCGACGCCGATCAGCGCGCCCAGCGCGACGCCGGCCGCGCCGGTGCCCTGGGCGGCGGCGACGCCATAGACGAACAGCACGACTTCCGAACCCTCGCGCAGCACGGCGAGCCCGGCGACCGTCGCCAACGCGGCGAGCGGCCTGGTTCCGGCCCGCACCTCGGCGCCGACGCTCGACGCCGATTGGGCCAGCTCGCGGCCCTGGCGGCGCATCCAGACATTGTGCAGTCCGAGCATAATGACGGCGGCGAAGAGGATGGCGGCATTGAAGATTTCCTGCCCCACCCCGTCAAGCGCGGAGGCTATCTCGCCGGCGAAGCCCGCCACCACCAGCGCTCCCAGCACGCCCACCGCGATGCCGGCATTGACCCACCACGCGCGGCCACTGACGCCGCGACTCGCGGCCAGGACGACGCCGACGATCAGCGCCGCCTCCACCACCTCGCGAAAAACGATGACCGCCACCGCCAGCATAGATCCTCGGGAAAGCTGCAAATGCGAAGCGGTCGCAATTTAAATGCGAACGCGATCCAGGGCAAGGGACTCGGTTCGCACTTGCGAACGTGCGGGGCTGGCATTTTGCGGCCGAAAGTGCGACACCATCGGACATGAGCGAAAACGATGCCGTGCTGGCGGCGAATCTCGAGTTCTACCGCGCCTTCGCGAGCTGCGACTATCCGGCGATGAACGCGCTGTGGGCCAAGACCGTGCCGGTGCTGTGCATCCACCCGGGCTGGCCGCCCTTCTCCGGGCGCGAGGCGGTGCTGCGGAGCTGGCGCAACATCCTGACCAGCCCGGAGCCGACCCGCGTCGCCATCTACGACGACCAGGCCTTCCTTTATGACAATTTCGCGCTGGTGACCTGCGAGGAAGAGCTGGCCGCCGGCAACCTCGTCGCCACCAACATGTTCGTCAAGGAAGCCGGGCAGTGGCGCATGATCCATCACCAGGCGAGCCCGCTGGTGGGTCGGCCGCAGGACGCGCGGCCGCGGCGGCGGCGCAACGAGCGGCGCTGAGACTTTGCGCCACCACGCGATCGCGGCGATCCCGGGCGACGGCATCGGCAAGGAAGTGATCGCTGCCGGCCTCGAGGTGCTCGAGACCTTGGCCCAGCGCTCCGGCTTCCGGCTCGAGGTCGCGCAGTTCCCGTGGGGCTCGGACTATTACCGCGCGCACGGGCGCATGATGCCCGAGGACGGGATCGCGCAGCTTAGGCGTTTCGCCGCGATCTTCTTCGGCGCGGTGGGCGATCCCGGCATTCCCGATCACGTGACGTTGTGGGGCCTGCGGCTCGCCATCTGCCAGGGCTTCGACCAGTACGCCAATGTCCGCCCCACCCGCATCCTGCCCGGCATCGCCTCGCCGCTGAGGAATGTCGGCTCGCGCGATCTCGACTGGGTGATCGTGCGCGAGAACAGCGAGGGCGAATACGCGGGCCATGGCGGGCGCGCCCATCGCGGCCTTCCCGAGGAGGTCGCGACCGAGACCGCGATCTTCACCCGCGCCGGGGTCGAGCGCATCATGCGCTTCGCCTTCGCGCTGGCCCGCGCCGTCATCTCACGGTCGTGACCAAGTCCAACGCGCAGCGCCACGGCATGGTGCTGTGGGACGAGATCGCCGCCGCGACCGCGTGCGCGTTTCCCGACGTCGCCTGGGACCGCGAGCTGGTCGACGCCATGACGACGCGCATGGTGCTGAAGCCCGCCACCATCGACACCGTGGTCGCGACCAACCTGCACGCCGACATCCTGAGCGACCTCGCCGCGGCGCTGGCAGGATCGCTCGGCATCGCGCCCACCGCGAATCTAAATCCGGAGCGGCGCTTTCCCTCGATGTTCGAGCCCATCCACGGCTCGGCCTTCGACATCGCCGGCAAGGGCATCGCCAATCCCATCGCCACCTTCTGGACCGCGTCGATGATGCTGGAGCATCTCGGCGAGGGCGAGGCGGCGCGGCGCCTCATGGCGGCGATCGAGCGCGTTACCGCCGACCCCAAGCTGCACACGCCCGATCTCGGCGGCAGCGCCACGACGGCGCAGGTGACGGCGGCCGTGCGCGAGGCGATTGCCGGCAGCAACGCGTAAGCTGACCCCCCACGCTTCCCTCCCCCCTTGCGGGCGAAGATTGGGATGGGGGGTAGCAAGCGCTCCTAAAGCGGCCGCATCCCCAACCGCTCGAACAGCGCGTCGTCGCGGTCGCGCGCGGGGTTGGGCGTGGTCAAGAGGCGCGGGCCGCAGAAGATCGAGTTGGCGCCGGCGAGGAAGCACAGCGCCTGCAGCTCATCCGTCATCTCCTCGCGCCCGGCCGAGAGCCGCACCACCGCGCGCGGCATGGTGATGCGCGCGGCCGCGATGGTGCGCGCGAACTCGATGCCGTCGAGCGGCGGCACATCCCCCATCGGCGTGCCCTTGACGCGGACCAGCAGATTGATCGGCACGCTCTCGGGATGGACCGGCAATGTCGCGAGCGTTTGGATCATGCCGACGCGATCCTCGCGGCTCTCGCCCATGCCGACGATGCCGCCGCAGCACACCTTGATCCCGGCGTCGCGGACCCGCGCCAGCGTGTCGAGGCGCTCCTGGTAGACCCGCGTGGTGATGATGCGGCCGTAATATTCGGGCGAGGTGTCGATGTTGTGGTTGTAGAAATCGAGCCCCGCCGCTTTGAGGCGCTGCGCCTGCGCCGCGTCGAGCATGCCGAGCGTGGCGCAGGTCTCGAGCCCCAACTCCCGCACCCCCGCGACCATGGCGCAGACCGCGTCGAGGTCACGGTCCTTGGGCTCGCGCCAGGCAGCGCCCATGCAAAAGCGCGAAGCGCCGGCGTCGCGCGCGCGCGCGGCCTCGGCGACCACGTCCGCCACGCCCATCAGCTTGGCGGCAGCGACGCCGGTGTCGTAATGCACGCTCTGCGGACAATAGGCGCAATCCTCGGGACAGCCGCCGGTCTTGATCGACAGCAGGGTCGAAAGCTGCACCCGCGTGGGGTCGAAAAAGCGCCGGTGCAGCGCTTGCGCGCGAAACACCAGTTCCGGCACGGGCAGCGCATAGAGCGCGGCCACCTCCGCGCGCGTCCAGTCGTGCCTCACCGGATCGGGTTCCGTGCTCATGCGCGCTCCTTGCTCGGGCCGGCGGTTGAGGCTACATCCACCGTGCCCCCTTGCGCAAAGGCCGCTTCGTGATCCTGCAAGACCGAAATCTCGCCCGTCCCGCCGCCGCTGCGCTGCGATGAGCGCGATCTTCCTCACCGCGACCGGGACCGACATCGGCAAGACCTTCCTCGCCATCGGCCTCATTCACGAATTGAAGCGGCGCGGTCGTGAGGCGGCGGCGCTGAAGCCGGTGGTGAGCGGCTTCGAGGAATGGAGCGCGCCGGCGAGCGATCCGGCACGGCTTTTGGCGGCGCTCGACCTGCCGGCCAGCGCGGCCGAAATCGCACGCATCGCGCCGTGGCGCTTCGGCGCCCCGCTCGCCCCCGACGAGGCGGCGCGCCGCGAGGGCCGCACGCTCGATTTCGCCGCTCTCGTCGATTTCTGCCGCGCCGAGGTCGACGCGTTCGCGGGCGTCACGATCGTCGAGGGGATCGGCGGCGTCATGGTGCCGCTCGACGAGCGCCACACGGTGCTCGACTGGATGTCGGAACTCGGCGTGCCGGCGGTACTGGTGGCGGGGAGCTATCTCGGCACCATCAGCCACACCCTCACCGCGTTCGCGGCCTTGCGCCAGCGCCGGCTCGCCGTCGCCGCCATCGTCGTGAGCGGGCACGGCAACGCGCCCGAGCGGCTCGCCGACAACGCCGCCAGCATCGGGCGCTTTTCCTCCGGCGTCCCGGTCCTGGCCATGCCGCGCCTCGCGCCCGGCGCCGCGCACGCGGTGTTCGGCAGGCTCGCCGATCTGGTGTAACCTGCGGCGGCGGGGAGGATTGCGATGCGGATTGCGGTCATCGGTCAGCAGGCTTTCGGCAAGGCGGCGCTCGACGCCTTCATCGCGCGCGGGCACCAGGTCGCCGGCGTGTTCGTGCCGCCGGAAGCGCCGGGCGCGCGGCCCGATCCGCTGAAGGCCGCCGCGACCGAGTACGGCCTGCCGGTCGCCTCCTTCCGCTCCTACAGCAGCGACGAGGCACGCGACACCATCACGCGCATGAAGGCCGATCTCGGCGTCATGGCCTTTGTGACGCAGTTCGTGCCGCAGACCTTCTGCCTGCTGCCGCGCTTTGGGACGATCCAGTTCCACCCCTCGCTGCTGCCGCTCCATCGCGGTCCGTCCTCGATCAACTGGGCGATCATGACCGGGCGGACCAAGACCGGCCTCACCATCTTCCGTCCCTCGGACGGGCTCGACGAGGGCGCCGTGCTGCTGCAGAAGGAGGTCGCGATCGGCCCCGACGACACGCTCGGCAGCGTCTATTTCGACCGCATCTTCCCGCTCGGCGTGGCGGCGCTGATCGAGGCGGCGGAAGCGGTGATCGCGGGCACCGCGCGCGAAGTGGCACAGGACGAAAGCCTGGCGACCTACGAGGGCTGGGTTCGCGAGGCGGAATCGCACATCGATTGGGCCATGCATATCGATCGCATCTACGACCTGGTGCGCGGCTGCAATCCCGCGCCGGGCGCTTGGACGCGCTGGGAGGGCAAGCGGCTGCAGCTGTTCGACGCGCGCAAGATCGTCGCCCGCACCTTCGGCGCGGTGAAGGGGCTGAAGCCCGGCCAGGTGGCGAAGGTCGAGGGCGACAGCTTCACGGTATGCGCCCAGGGCGGATTGCTCCAAGTGGCGCGCTGCCGCATCGATGACGGCAAGAAGATCGCCGGAAACGAGGCCGGGATCGCGGCCGGCGCGATGCTGGGCGGGTGAGGGCAAAGGCGATGGACGATTTGCAAAGCACGGCATGGCCCGAGGCGGGCTCCTCGCGCGTCCCCTTCGAGCTTTACAAGAGCCAGGACATCTACGATCGCGAACGCGAACGCATTTTTATGGGCGCGACCTGGAGCTATCTCTGCCTCGAATGCGAGATCGCCACACCGGGCGACTATCGCGCGACCTTCGTCGGCGACGTGCCGGTGGTGGTGGCGCGCGACATGGACGGGACGCTCGGCGCGTTCGAGAACCGCTGCGCCCATCGCGGCGCGCTCATCTGCCACAAGGATGCGGGGCACGGCGCGCGCATCAGCTGCGTCTATCACGGCTGGACCTACGACCTCAAAGGCAACCTTACCGCCGTCACCTTCCAGCGCGGCATCGGCGGCAGCGGCGGCATGCCGGCGGACTTCAAGCGCGAGGAGTGGAAGCGGCGGAGCTTACGGGTCGCGAGCCACCACGGCATCGTGTTCGGCTCGTTCTCCGACGCGGCGCCCGCGCTCGACGCCTATCTCGGTCCCGAGATCGGCGCGCGGATCGCGCGGGTGATGAAGAAGCCGGTCAAGATCCTCGGCACCAACAGCCAGATGCTGCCCAACAATTGGAAGATGTATATCTGCAACGTGCGCGACCCTTATCACGCCAGCCTGCTGCACCTGTTCTTCACGACGTTCCGCCTCAACCGGCTTTCGGCCGAGGGCGGTATCGTCATCGACGCGACCGGCGGCCATCATGTCAGCTATTCCAAGATGGCAACCGACCGGCCGAGTGCGGACTATGACGCCGCCGACATCCGCGCCAAGCACGAGGGCTTCCAGCTCGCCGACCCGTCGCTCATTCAGGGAAGCGACGAGTTCGGCGACGGCATCTCGCTGCAAATCCTGTCGGTGTTCCCGTGCTTCGTGCTGCAGCAAATCCAGAACTGCCTGTGCACGCGCCAGGTGGTGCCGCGCGGCAAGGACGAGACCGAGCTGCTGTGGACCTATTTCGGTTTCGAGGACGACGACGAGGCGATGACCTTGCAGCGCGTGAAGCAGGCGAACCTGGTCGGCCCTGCGGGCTATATCTCGATGGAGGACGGGGCGGTCGGCAGCTTCGTGCGCCGCGGCATCGCCGGCGCCGGCGCCGACCGCGAAATCCTCGAGATGGGCGGGCGCGACTGGCGCTCTCAGGACACGCGCGCGACGGAATCGCCGCTCCGGGGCTTCTGGAAGGTCTATCGCGAGCACATGGGTCTATGAACGACGCGGCGCTGCACTATGCGATCGAGCGGCTCATGGGCCTCTATGCCGCCTGCATCGACGACGACCGGCTCGAGGAGTGGCCCAACTTCTTCGCCCCATCCTGCCGCTACCAGATCATCTCGCGCGAGAACTACGACAAGGGGCACCCCATCGGCGTGTTCTTCGCCAATTCGCGCGGCATGCTGACCGACCGGGTGCGGGCGCTGCGCGAGGCGAACATCTACGAGGCGCAGCGCTATCGCCACATCCTGTCGCCGACGCTGATCCTGGGGCACGACGAGGCGGGCGCCCACGCCCAGACCAACTTCCAGGTGATCCGCATCATGCAGGACGGCGCGATGAGCCTGTTCGGCGCCGGCCGCTATCTCGACCGCATCGCGCTCGCGGGCGCCGAGCCCGTCTTCGCCGAGCGCCTCGTCATCCTCGACAGCCGCCGCATCGACACGCTGCTGGCGATTCCGCTGTAGCGATCAGGGAACGAGACGCCTCGCGTCCGCCTGGCGACCGTGCCGGACGGCAAAGATTTCGACCGCCGTCACGGTCTCGCCATCGCCCGCCAGGACCAGGCGATAGGAGAGAAGGTAGTCGCCCGAAACCAGAATTCGCGTATCCACGATGAGACCGTGCACGCCCGCGCGCGGCTGATCCGCCAGGAGAATTTGCGCCTTGCGCATCGCGTCCCGGAACCGGCGCGCCGCCTCCGGCCGCTCGCCGTGCAAATACTCGGCCTCGCGCCGCATCCAGTCGCGGGCGCTTTGCGCGATCCGGACCGCGGCCGTCATCGCGCGCGGCGGCGCTTCTTCCGATCCGCTCCGTCGATGATCTCGTCGAGCTCGGCAAGCGCGTCCTCGAACTTCACGCTCTCGCCGCGATCAAGCGCCGCGATGGCGCGCGCGTCCTCGAGAATTTCGCGGCCCTCGCGGTCGAGAAACTGGCGCATCGCGCGCAGCATCAGCCACGAGCGGTCGCGATCCAGGATGGCTGCGACCCGGTCGAGCGCCTCGACAATCTCCGCAGGCGCCCGCAGCGTGATATGGGTGGTGTCGGTCATGCCAGCATACGGTGTGCGTCTCTGTAAGCCAGCGTATCACACCGGCAGGTTCGACGCCACCCCGCCGCGTCTCAGGCGCGTTCGACGATCGACAGGCCGCGCCAGCGGTCCGCGAGATAGATCAAGCCGCCCTCGTCGACATAGACGTCGTTGCTGCACACCCGCTTGCCGCTCTGCGTGTCGGGGATGAAATGCGCCACCTCGCGCATCGCGTGCGGGTTGGAGATGTCGAGGATGCGCAAGCCGTTGGAGAACCACGCCGCCGGAACCTCGTTGCCGACGATGGTCTCCACCGGCTGGTGGCAGCCGGTCATTTGCGGGTTGCGCTGGCCCTCGACGCCCGCGACCTGGAAGCTGCCGATGGGGGTCGGGCGAGTCTCGTCGGTGATGTCGACCATCCAGATGAAGGCGGACATTTCCGGCGCCATCTCTTCGTCCATCGGCAGCACGTCCTCGTCGGCGACCAGCATGTAGCGCCGGCCCGCGATGGCGCGGTCGATCGGCACGGCGGAGTGCGTCGGCCACGGGAAGGGCGGGCTCCAGTCGATCGACGAGACCAGCTTCGGGTGCGCCATGTCGGCGATGTCGAGGATGACGACGCCGCCGTGCCAGTAGCTGGTGTAGAGCCGGTCGCCGCGCCGGATCGGATGGTGGCAGCGGTGCGCGTGGCCCTTCCAGCTCGGCGTCTCGCCGCCGGCCTTCCACTGGCCCGGCATCCACCAGCGCCCGACCTCCTCGGGCCGCGCCGGGTCCTTGAGGTCGAGGATCATCACGATGTTGCCGACGTAACCTTCCACCTGCGGCGAGATGTAGGCATAGCGCCCGTCGAAGGTGAAGCGGTGGACGCCGTTGCCGTCGCACTCCCAATGCCGGATCAGCTTGGGCGCGCGCGGGTTGGCGACGTCGTAGATCATCAGCCCGCCGCGGCCGGGATGCTTGCCGTCCGGCGCGCGGCCGTGATGCTCGCGGTTCACCACCATGATGCCATTGGCCGCCCGCACCTTGTGCGAATGGAGCCCGTGCGGGATCGCGATCTCGGACACGATCTTGGGATTCTTGGGGTCGGCGACATCGACGATCGTCGTGCCGTTGGGCGCGTCGATGTGGCCGATATAGGCGAAATTGCCGTCGACCACGATCTGGCCGCCGCCGGCGCAGTCGAGCCACGATACTTCCTTGACGCCGACGCCCTGCCCCGCCATCGCTTCCTCCTTCTCGCTCGTCTATCGCTAATCGTGCCGTTGCTGCGCCAGCAGCGCCTCGTCGCGCACCAGGCGCCAGAGATGATCGACCTTCTCCGCGAAGGCCGGGGTGTTGACGATGTCGGGGCCGGCGCCATCGGGGCGCTCGATCTCGACCACCTCCTTGATCCGGCCCGGCCGCGCCGTCATCACCGCGACGCGGTCGGCGAGATAGACCGCCTCGCGCACGTCGTGGGTCACGAACACCACGGTCTTGGGAGTGCGCTTCATGATCGCCAGCAATTCTTCGTGCATGAGGCCGCGCGTCTGCGCGTCGAGCGCGCCGAACGGCTCGTCCATCAGCATGATCGCCGGATCGACCGCGAGCGTCCGGGCGATGGCGACGCGCTGCTTCATGCCGCCCGAGAGCTGCGAGGGGAAGCTGTCCTCGAACCCGGTGAGATGAACAAGCTCGACGAGGTCCTGAGCGCGGCGCTCGCGCTCGGGCTTGGCGACGCCGAGCTTCTCGAGCCCGTAGAGAATATTCTGTCGCACCGTCTTCCACGGGAACAGGGCGAAGTTCTGGAACACGATGCCGCGGTCCGGCCCCGGCCCCGCCACTGGCTTGTCGTCGACCGTGATGGCGCCGGCCTCCACGGGGAGGAAGCCGCCGAGGAGATAGAGCAACGTGCTCTTGCCGCAGCCCGAGGGGCCGAGCAGCGCCATGAACTCGCGGTCGCGGACCGACAAGGTCACGTTGTCGAGCGCCAGCACCGGGCGGCGCCGCGGCGGCCGGTATATATGTCGCACGTCGCGGAAGGTGATCCGATCCGCCATCCCTGAAGACCCTCGTTCGCTCGCGCGCGCTCACGGCACGCTTGGCGCGGAGAGTTGCGGCAGACGCTGCTGTTGTCAACAAAAGTCGAGGCTAGGCCGCGTCAAATCCAGCCCAATTCCGCGCCGCGGACGAGGCGATATCGGCCGACCGCCGCGTCGGCGATCAGGGCTATTTCAGCGTGTCCGCGCCGGCTTGCGCCGCCTGCATGTCGCCGTCCGCGGTCGGCGCGCCGCTCACGCCGATGGCGCCGACGATATGGCCGCTGACGACCAGCGGAATGCCGCCGCCGATCACCGAGATGCCGGCAAGCTGGATGATGTAGGGCGCCTGGGCCAGGCGGTCCTGGAAGAACTTGGTGGGGCGGCGGTAGAACACGGCGCCGCGGGCCTTCTGCTCCGCCACCGTCATCGCGGAGTTGTTGGAGTTGTCCATCTTCTCTTCGAAGATGACTTCGCCGTTGGGGCCGACGATGACGATGGCGGAGGGGAATCCGGTCTTCATCGTCTCGGCTTCGGCGGCCGCAGCTGCTTTTTTGGCCGGGTCGAGCGAGATCGGCATGCCATAGGGCATAGGCGGTTGGGGCGCGGCGGGAGCCGCTTGCTGCGCGAGAGCCGATGCCGCGATCAAAAGCGCGGCGCACGAGACCGCCGAAAGCACGATTTTGTAGCGCATGGATGGTCCCTCCCCGATTGGGTTTATTGATCTAACCGCGTGAACGATAGCATTCCGCCCGGGCGGCCGTAAGCCGCGTCAGATCCAGCCCAACTCGGGATCGAGGCCGAGAAGATATTGGCCCACCGTCTGGAAATGGGACTTGCGTCCCTGGAGCTGCAGCGCGACGGCGTGGAGGTCGCGCATGCGCCGCTCGAACGGGCTCGACGCGAAGACCGCGGTGGTGCCGGCGGCGTCGAACGCGGTCTCGGCCACGTCCTTCGCTTGGCGGATGGCGTAGGTCGCGGCCAGCCGGATCGCCATGCGGGTGTCGAGCGACACCTCGTTGACGCGCTGCGCCTCGTCCCAGGCCTCGCCGACCGTGCCCATGAGATACATGCGCGCGGCCCGGAGCCGCGCCTCGGCGAAGCCCACCTCCATCTGGCTCGCGCCATCGTCGCGCAGCGTGGTCTTGAAGCCGCGCGGCGTCTTGGCCTTGGCAAGATCGACGAAGCTATCGAGCAGCGAGCGCGCCACCCCCAGCGCGAGCGCGGCAAAGCCGGTGGCGAAGAGGTTGTAGGCCGAGAAGGCATAGAGCCGGTTCATGTTGCGACGCTCGGCCGGGTCGTCGATGCGCGCGACCGAGAAATCCTCGGGCACGAACAGATCCTTGACGATATACCCGTCGCTGCCGGTGCCGCGCAGGCCGATCACGTTCCAGATGTCGCGCATCGCCGCGCGCTCGGCGGGAAACAGCACGCGGCGCGTCACCGGCTTGCCGCCTTCGGTGCGGCGCGGGGTTCCGTCCGGCTCGTAGACCGCGCAGTCGCCGCCGAACCAGGTCGCGTACCAGCAGCCGCTGGCGAAGGCGAAGGTGCCGGTGACGCGATATCCCCCTTCGACCGCCACCGCGCGCGAATCCGTGGAGGGTCCCCAGGCGAGAATCGTATGCGGGTCGCGCCACATCTCGCGCGCGGCATGAGGCGGCAGCCGCGCCGCGATGGTGGCGGCGACCGCGGTCTGGCACAGGATCCAGGCGGTGCTGGCGTCGAGCTTGGCGATCGCCTCGATGACGCGCACGAAACCCGGCGGGTCGAGCTCGGCGCCGCCATACTCGCGCGGCAGCAGCAGGCGGAAGAGGTCCGCCTCCTTCATCGCCGCGACGAGGGCGGGCGGCAGGCGCCGGTTGCGCTCGATCTCGTCGGAGGATGCGGCGATCAGGGGGCCGAGTTCGCGCACGCGCTCGAGCGGGCTTGCGCCCTCAGCCGGCACGGGACTTTCGAGAGGCGGGCTCATCGGGCGCACGCTATCGCGAAACCGCGCCACCGCCAAGGCCACCCTCGCGCGCGAAAATGCAGTTGCAAGGCGGCAGGACAGCGGCCAAATTCCGCGCCATGAATTCCGCCCCGCCCTTCGCGATCCCGCCGCGGGTGCCGGCGGTCGAGCCCGATCTGCTCGCGTCGGCGATCTTCCTGTTCGGCGAATATCTGGCCCAGCTCGCCGCCGACACGCCGGCCGACGACGACGACGCGGACGACGACGACGACGAGGCGGGGCAGCAGATCGAGACCGCCGCCGTGCTCAGCCTCTTCGCCGAGGAGCTCGGCACCAGCGTGCCGGAGACGCTGACTCTCTACATGCGGGTGACGGCGCTCTATCGCCTGCTTGCCGCGAGCCCGTCGCTTGCCCGCATCGCGCTCGATCCCGAGGAGGCGGCCGGCACGCTCACCGACAACGCGCTGGTGGCGGCCTCTCGCCTCGATCTCTACGTCACGCGCCACGGCGACGACGGCGCCGCCGATTTCGATCCGCGCGAGTTCCGCGAGGCGCTTATCGCCGCGTGAGCGTCACCTAGTCGAGCGCTGCGCCGCCTTCGACCTTGGCGCCGCGCGTGTCGCTCAGAATGAGCAGCAGCGGTATGAGCGCCAGGGTGATCACCATCAGCAGCTTGAACACGTCGATATAGGCGATCATCGAGGCCTGACGCGTGATCTCGCCGTTGAGCGCGGCGAGGCCCGCTTGGGTGTTCAAATTCCACACGTGATGCGCGCCGGGCATGTTCAGCATCTCGTTGTAGGGATTGGCGTGCTCGGCGATCCAGGCGTGATTGGTCTGGATGCTGCGCACCAGCACGGTCTCGCCGATGGCGATGCCGATGCTGCCGCCGATGTTGCGCACCAGCGAGCTGAAGGCCGAGGCCTCGGTCCTAAGATGCGCCGGCAATGTCGCGAAGGAGATCGTGCTCAGCGGCACCCAGACGAGGCCGAGGCCGAGACCCTGGAGCACCGTGATCGAAATCACCGGCCACATGTTCATGTCGAGCGAATAGCCGGTCATGCGCCACAGCGAATAGGAGGTCACGGCGAAGCCCACCAGCAGGATGAGGCGCGCGTCGACCTTGCCGCTGACCCGCCCCACCACCGCCATCGCCACCAGCGTGCCCATGCCGCGCGGCGCCAGCACCATGCCGGTGGTCACCACCGGATAGTTCATCAGGTTCTGCAGCAGCGGCGGGAGCAGCGCCAAGGTGCCGTAGAGCAGGATGCCGATCAGGAACATGAGCACGCAGCCGGCGACGAAGTTCCGGTCCTTGAAGAGCGCGAGGCTGACGAACGGATGCTCGGCCGTGGCCGCGTGAACGATGAAGACCCAGAAGCCGGTGATGGCCATTCCCAGCTCGACCCAGGTCTCGGTCGAGCCGAACCAGTCGTTGGTCTCGCCGTGGTCGAGCAGGAGCTGCAACCCGCCGATGCCGAGACTCAGCATAGCGAAGCCGAAGAAGTCGAACGGCCGGTCGCGGTCGAGCGCGGTTTCGGCGACGAACGCCCACGCGCCCGCGAGGGTGAGCGCGCCGATCGGCAAGTTGATGAAGAACACCCAGCGCCAGGTGTAGTGGTCGGTGAGCCAGCCGCCCAAGGTCGGCCCCAGGATCGGCGCCACCACCACGCCCGCGCCCCAGATCGCCATCGCCTGGCCGTAGCGCTCGCGCGGATAGACGTCGAGCAGGATCGCCTGCGACACCGGGATGAGCGCGGCGCCGAACACGCCCTGCAGCAGGCGGTAGAGCACGATCTCCAACAAGCTCTGCGCCGATCCGCACAACAGCGACGCGAGCGTGAAGCCGATGATGGCGACGAGGAAGAGCCGCTTCCTGCCGTAGCGGCCAGCGAGCCAGCCGGTCAGCGGCGTCGCCACCGCGGCGGCGACGATATAGGAGGTCAACACCCAGGCGATCTGGTCCTGGGTCGCCGACAGGCTGCCTTGCATGTGCGGCAGCGCCACGTTGGCGATCGAGGTGTCGAGCGCCTGCATGATCGTCGCCAACATGACGACGACGGTGACCAGGCCGACCGGCGCGGCGCGGCCGGTGCGTTCAGCCATGGCCGCGCTCATCGCCTGGCGTCGGACCGGCCGAATACGCTCTCGATCTTCACCAGCAGCGGGCTGCGATAGAGGGTATCGACCGACACGTCGACGCTCATGCCGGCGCGCAGCGGGCGGTCGGGATCCGGGTCCTCGATCGTGAGCCGCACCGGGATGCGCTGCACCACCTTGACCCAGTTACCGCTCGCGTTCTGCGACGGCAGCACCGAGAATTGCGAGCCGGTGCCGGCGCCGATGCTCTGGACGGTGGCGGTGAAAGTGTGGTCGGGATAGGTGTCGACATCGACCGTCGCCTTCTGCCCCGGGCGCATGTGGGTGAGGTCGGTCTCCTTGAAGTCGGCCTCGATCCACGCCTTGTTGGCGACGAGGGCGAAGGCCGGGGTCGCCGCGTTCAGATATTCGCCGATCGGCAGCTTGTCGACATTGGTGACGGTGCCGGCGAGCGGTGCCGCGACCACGGTGTGGGAGAGATCGAGCTTGGCTTGGTCGACCTGCGCCTGGGCCTGGCGCACCAGCGGATGGTCGGCGGTGGCGATGTCGGGGTTGCCGCCCAATGCGGCCAGCGTGTTGGCGATCTGCTGCTCGGTCGAGGCGACCTGCTGGCGCGCGGTGTCGAGCGCGTGGCGCGCGGCGTCGAGGTTCGCCTGCGAGGTGACGTGCTCGGCGAAGAGCTGCTGCTGGCGGTCGTACTCGCGCTGCTGATAGGCCTGGGTGTCTTGCGCCTGCTTCTGCTCGGCGAGCTTCTGGCGATAGGAGGCGCGCAGCCCGTCGATCTGAAGCCGGGCGCTCGCCAGCATCGCCTGGGCATGGTCGAGCGCGATGCGATAGTTGTTGTCGTCGAGCCGGAACAGGACCTGGCCCACATTGACCGGCTGGTTGTCGGCGACCTCGACCGCGACCACGCGCCCGGCAACGTCGGCGCTGATCGACACCGTGTCGGCCTGGACATAGGCGTCGTCGGTCTCGGCATAGCGCCCGCCGAGGAGGTACCAATAGCCCGCGCCCGCCAGCAACAGCGCCGGCACCGAGTACATCAGCACGCGGCGCAGCCAGCCTCGGCGCAGGCGCTGCTGCAATCCGGCGCGGCTGTCGGAGGCGACGGCCATCACTTCGCTCCTTCGACGAGAGGCGTGCGCTCCAGGATCGCGGCGCCCTTTTCGGCGAGATTGCCGCGCACCCGTTGCAACAGATCCAACAGATGCTCGGATTCGCGCGGCGTGAGGCCGGAGAGCGCTTCCATGCGGGTCTCGTAGCCAAGCTCGAGGATGCCGTCGAATACGGGCTTGGCCTTGTCGCTCATGTAGAGGAGCCGCGCGCGCCGGTCGGTGGGGTCGGCCCGGCGCTCGATCCAGCCCGCCTGCTCCATGCGGTCGAGGCAGCGCGCGAGCGAAATCGGCTCGAGCTCGAGAAGCTCGGCCAGCCCGGCCTGGTTGATCCCCTCGTGCTTCACCAGCAGAACCAGCACCTGGCATTGCGCGCGGGTGAGGCCGAGGCGGCGGGCGCGCTGGTCGAAGCGCTTGCTCATCAGCCGCGCGGTCTCAAACAGGACATAGCCGAAGCTGCGCTCGAAATCGTAGGTCGTGATCATGAGCGCGGATATAATAAGCCTACTTAAAATAAGCAAGCATGCAGACGCGAATTTCGTGCGTCCTTCGACTGCGCGCTGCGCGCTACGCCCATGATGAGGAAAGAACTTTATCCTATTGAAAATACCACCTTATCCTGAGCGGAGCGAAGCGAAGTCGAAGGACGCAGGATGGGCATGCAGTCTCCTCATGCCTGCCCGTTCCGCACCCGCTCCGGCGTCAGCGGCGCGCGGCGGACGCGCTGTCCCGTGGCGTCGAAGACGGCGTTGGCGATGGCCGCGGCCACCGGACGGGTCGAGGGCTCGCCGGCGCCGAGCGGCGGCAGCTCCGGCCGGTTGATCAGCACGATCTCGACCGATTCCGGCGCCTCGGTGATGTCCAGGATCGGATAGGTCATCCAATCGATGCTGGTGACCGTCTCGGGATCGAACTTGGTCTCCTCCCACAGCGCGCGGCTGGCGCCGTGCACGACGTTGCCCTCGATGCAGAGCTGCAACGCGCCGGGATTGACGATCAGGCCGCAATCGTGCGCCACCACGAAATGCTTGGGCGCCACCTTGCCGGTCTTGAGATCGACCTCGACATCGGCCACCACCGCGACCACGGTGCGGCCGCGCTGGCAATAGGCGAAGCCGCGTCCCGAGGCCACGCCGTCGCTCGCCTTGCCGTGCGGGCCCGACACGCGCGGCTGCCAATTGGCCTTTTCCGCCGCCGCCTTCACCACCGCGATGTCGCGCGGCTCGGTCAGATTCTTGAGGCGGAACGCGACCGGGTCGCTGCCGGCGGCGTGAGCCACCTCGTCGATGAACGACTCGCTGGCGAAATGGATCTGCGGGCCGACCGGGTCGCGCAGATGGGCCGAGCGCAGCGGCGAGGCGCGGTCGAGCAGCGGCGCGACGGTTTCCCACGCCACCAGCTTGTTGGCGAAGCCGTAAGACTCGCCCGGCGCACCGAAACCGTCCAGCGAGACCAGCTCGAGGCCCAGATTCTGGCCCGCCAGGCTGTAGCGCGGATCGCTCTCGTTGGTGTCGATATCGATACGCGAGAAGCCTTTGCTCTCAAAGCGATAGGCGATGACGTTCCCGGCCGGGTCGAGGCCGGCGCGGCCCCAGTGGACCGAGGCCGGTCCCTTTGGGTCCCAGCCATGCCCCTCGTTGCGCATGTATTGGAGCCGCACCGGGCGGCCCACCGCCTGGGCCATCACCGCGGCGTCGAGCGCGGCGTCGCCACCGTCGTTGCGGCCATAGGCGCCGGGACCGGGGACCCAGTGCGCCACCACCTTGTCGACCGGAATGCCGAGCAGCTTGGCCACGCCGTCGCGCGCGAAATGCGGCTTGGACGAGCCGGTCCACAGGGTCGCGGTGCCGTTCCTCACCTCGCACACGGCGCAGGCGGGGCCCATGCTGGAATGCGACTGGAACGGCCACTCGTATTCGGCCTCGACCAGGCGCGTGCCGGCGGGCAGGGCCGACTCGACATTGCCGCGCCTCAGCGTCTCCTGACGGTGGCGCACCGGCGCCTTGCGGATGTGGTCGTAGAGCTCGTCGAAGCGCGGGAAGGCCGGGCTGGTCTTGGACCACGTCACCTTGAGCTGCTTCGCCGCGCGGATCGCGTTCCACTCCTTGTCGGCGACGACGCCGAGGAAGCCCTGCTTGTGCACCACCCGGGCGCCCGGAATGTCGTTAATCGAGTGCGCGTCGACCGCGACCGGCACGGCGCCGGCGACCGGCGGGCGGATGGTGCGCCCATGCACCATGCCCGGCACCTTCACGTCGACCACATAGGTCGCATGAGCGAACACCTTGGCGGCGATGTCGCGGCGCGGGAACGACTTGCCCACCACCTTGAGCTGGTCCGCCGATTTGGGCTTCGCTTCGCCGACCGAGACCAGTCCGTTGCCGAGCTGTCCGTTCCATTTGAGCTGGGCGTGGAAATAGCGCCCGCCGATCAGCTCGCCATAGCTGACGCGCTTCTTCGCATCGTCGGTCGCGGACACCACGCCATCGGCGACGGTGAGCTTGTCCGCCGGCACGCCGAGCTTCTTCGCCGCCATCTCGACCAGCAGGCGCCGCGCCTCGGCGGCGGCGTTGCGCAGGGTCACGCCGCCCCGCTCCAGCCCGGTGCTGCCGCTGGCGCCGCCCTGGTTGACCGTGCGCGCGGTGTCGCCCATCACCACCTCGACCTGCTCGGCCTGCATGTCGAGTTCGTCGGCGACGATCTGGGCGATCGCGACATCGACGCCCTGGGCGCTGTCGGTCTTGCCGAAATAGGCCACCGCCTTGCCGTCCTGACGCACGGCGATGAAGCTGTCGAGCTGCTCCGGCACGAGCAGCGGGCGCTCGTCGCGCATCGCGGCGGCGAGCGCCTCGGTCGGCGCGGCAAAGGCCACGACCATCGCGCCGGCGCCGGCGCCGATCAGCAGATCGCGGCGGGAGACGGGAAGCTCGGCGAAATTCAGGATGCTGTCGGGCATGCTTGCCTCCCTCAGGCCTGGGCCGCGCGCTTGACGGCGCGCAGGATGGCGAGATGCGTGCCGCAGCGGCATTTGAGTCCGGTCAGACCCTCGCGGATTTGCGCGTCGGTCGGATGGGGCGTGCGCTTCAGGAGCGCCGCCGCCGTCATGATCCAGCCGTTGATGCAGTAGCCGCATTGCGGCACCTGCTCGGCGACATAGGCCGTCTGCAGCGGATGGGGATGCTCGGGCGTGCCGAGACCGGCGAGGGTGGTGATCTTCTTGCCGGCGACCGATGCGGCCGGCGTCACGCACGAGCGCACCGCCTCGCCGTTGACATGGACGGTGCAGGCACCGCATTGCGCAAGGCCGCAGCCGAAGCGCGGATTGCTCATGCCGAGATCGTCGCGCAAGGCATAGAGCAGCGGCATCTCCGGATCGTCGAGCTCGACCGTATGCGACTGCCCGTTGACCTCCAGGCGAATGGTCTTGGCCATTTTTCCCTCCCCAATGCGGACGATTGCGGCCTCGGTACTCCCAATGGCGGGCGCTGGCAATAGGCAGGTGAACGGGCGATGATGAGGGGCACGGCGACGGCGAGGAGATCACCATGAAGCGGCGTTCCCTGGGCGGCTTCGAGGTCGGCGCGATCGGGCTCGGCTGCATGAGCATGACGCCCATCTATGGCGAGCCGAGCGAGCCCGAGGCGATCGCCACCATCCACCGCGCCGCCGAGCTCGGCATCGACCTGATCGACACCTCCGACGCCTATGCCAACGGCAAGAACGAGGAGCTGGTCGGGCGCGCGATCAAGGGACGGCGCGACAAGTTTGTGCTCGCCACCAAGTTCGGCCAAATCCGCCGGCCCGACGGCGGCGGCGAGGTCAACGGCCGGCCCGAATATGTGCGCGCCGCGTGCGAGGCGAGCCTGAAGCGGCTCGGCACCGACCGCATCGATCTCTTCTACATCCACCGCGTCGACGGCGCGGTGCCGATCGAGGACACGGTGGGGGCGATGGCGCGGCTGCGCGAGGAGGGCAAGATCACCCATCTCGGCATCTCCGAATGCGCGCCCGAGACGCTCAGGCGCGCGCACAAGACGCACAAGATCGCGGCGCTCCAGACCGAGTATTCGCTGTGGTCGCGCGATCCGGAGACGGCGCTGCTCGATACCTGCGCCGAGCTCGGCATCGGCTATGTCGCCTACGCGCCGCTGGGGCGCGGCTTCCTCACCGGCACGGTGCGCGACGAGACGCTCGGCGCCACGGACCGCAGGCGCGAGCATCCGCGCTTCTTCAAGGAGAACATGGAGCGCAACCTCCAGCTCCTGCCGGCGCTTCAGGCGCTCGCGTCAAAGGAAGGCTGCACCCCGGCGCAGCTTGCGCTCGCCTGGCTGCTGAGCCGGCGGCCTTTCATCGTGCCGCTGCCGGGGACGAAGCAGCGGCGCTGGCTCGAGGAAAACGCGAAGGCCGGCGATCTCGCACCCGCGCTCGCGACCCTCGCCGCGCTCGACCGCGCCTTCCCGCCCGGCGTCACATCCGGCCCGCGCTATCCCGAGGCGCAATTGAAGCGGCTGGGAATTTAGCCGCGGCAACCGCATGAGCGCGCCGCCGCCGACCCACTGGAACAGCCTCTATGGCACCAAGGACAGGCTGGGGCCGCCGTTGCGGCCGCATGCGACGGTGATCGCTGCCTACAAGGAGATCCTCGCGCGCCACGACGAACGCATCCTGCTGCTCGGCGTGACGCCGGGGCTGGCCGATACCGGCGCGGAGCTGGTCGCGGTCGACCGCAGCGAGGTGGCGCTGAGCCGCGTCTGGCCGGGCGACACTGAACGTAGGCGCGCCACCAAGGGCGACTGGCTGGCGCTGGAATTTCCGCCCGCCCACTTCTCGGCCGCGGTCGGCGACGGCAGTCTCAACTCGATCGCCTATCCCGGCGCCTACGCCGCGCTGTTTGCCCAATTGGCGCGCGTGCTGCGGCCGGGCGCGGTGTTCGTCACCCGCGTCTATGCCGCGCCCGAGACTCCCGAATCCGCGGCCGAGGTGATGGACCACGCGCGCGCGGGCCGCATCAAGGTGTTCAACGCCTTCAAATGGCGCTTCGCCATGGCGCTCACCGCCGCGGCCGGCGATCCCAACATCGAGGTACGCTTCATCCGCGACGGGTTCGACCGCGCCTGCCCCGACCGCGCCGCGCTCGCCGCGTCGGCGGGCTGGGACACGGAGGACATCGCGACCATCGACGTCTACAAGGATTCGCGCGTGATCTATAGCTTCCCGACCATCGCGCAGGCACGCGCATCGGTGCCGCCCGCGTTCGGCGACATCCGCATCGTCGCGGTCGGTGGCTATGAGCTCGCCGAGCGCTGTCCGCTGATGGCGATGACGCGCGGGCAATGACGCGGCCGACCTGGCGCAGCGACGTTCCGGGCATCGAATGGCCGGCGGTCGCGACCGACCTCGCGGCCTCGTTAGGAGCGCTGGTGCGGCAGCTCGAAGACACGCAATGGATGAGCGCTACGGAGATCGAGGCGCACCAGATCCACCAGCTCAGCGCGCTCGCCCGCCACGCCGCGCTGCATGCGCCGCATTTCCGCCGCCGCCTGGCGCAAGCCTCGCTCCGTCCCGACGACCTCATGTCGCGCGAAGGCCTGGCCGCGTTGCCGGTCCTGCGGCGGCGCGAGCTGCAGACCGCGGGCGCCGATCTCCTTTCAACCGAGCTGCCGCCGTCGCATCTGCCGGTCAGCGACAACTGGACCTCGGGCGCCACCGGCGAGCCGGTGATGGTGCGCCGCACCGGCATCGGCCATCTGTTCTGGCTGGCGATGACGATGCGCGGCCATCTCTGGCACGGCGACGATTTCAGCCGGCGCTTCGCCGCGATCCGCCCGCATTTCCGGGATTATGCCGAGCAGCCGGACTGGGGACCGCCCTGCGCTCTCCTATACCGCACCGGCGCAGCGCTGGCGCTACCGATCGTCGCGACAGCGCGCCAGCATGTCGAATGGCTGGCGCGGTTTCAGCCCTACATGCTGCTGACCTTCCCCAGCATCGTCGACGCGATCTGCCAGTATTGCCGCCGCCACGACTTCGTGTTGCCAGGCCTGGAGACGATCTGGACCGTCAGCGAAACGCTCTCGCCGCGCGTGCGCGAGGGGGCGCAGGAAACGCTGGGGGCGAAGATCGCTGACATCTACTCGTCGAACGAGGTCGGCACCATCGCCGTACAATGCCCGGACGGCGACGGCTACCACGTCATGGCGGAATGCGTGATCGTGGAAATCCTCGACGCCGAGGGCCGGCGCTGCGAGGCGGGCGAGATAGGCCGCGTGGTCGTCACCGATCTCCATAATTTCGCGCAGCCGCTCGTGCGCTACGACATCGGCGACTATGCCGAGGCCGGGGCCCCGTGCCGCTGCGGGCGCGGCTTGCCGACGCTCAAGCGCATAATCGGGCGCGAGCGCAACTTGGCGCTGATGCCGGACGGGACGCGACGCTATCCGCTGACGGGCTTCCACCGCTTCCGCGACATCGCGCCGATTTCGCAGTTCCAACTGGTCCAGCGCGCGCCCGGCGCTGTCGAGGTGCGCCTCGTCGCCGAAGCTCCGGTCACGGGCGCCCAGGAATCCGAACTCGCCGCCATCATCCGGCGCGCGCTGGGCGCGCCCTTCGCCCTGAGCTTTACCTATTTCCCCGACCAGATCCCGCGCGGCGCGGGCGGCAAGTTCGAGGAGTTCGTGTGCGAGATACCGCGCTAATTCCGCAAATGCGGAAATAGCCGGAGCGCGTTCTCGCGGTTGATGGCGGTCAGTTCGTCGGCGGTGTAGCCGAACGTGTCGACCAGATTGGCGGTCACGGCGACCGGGACCCAGGGATTGTCGGTACCGAACAGGATCTGCGTCATCGGCACCAGCGCGCGGAGCGCCGCCATGTTGGGTGGATTGACCGCGCTCGCGGTGTCGTAGAAGAGCCGCCGCAGCTCGTGCAGCACGCCGTTGGGCATCATCGCCTTCATCTTCGGATCGCGCTCGGGCATGCCCGAGATGCGGTAGGCAATGGGGCTGATGGTGCCGCCGCCGTGGCAGAAGATGAACCGAATATCGGGGTAGCGCGCGAAGGTGCCGTTGACCAGGAAGCTGGTGATGGCGCGCGTAGTGTCGAAGGTGAACTCGGTCATCGCCGCATGGACGCCGGGGATGAGGCCGACGCAGCACATCGGCACGGTCGGGTGGACGAACACGACCGACTTGCGCCGGTTCAATTCGGCGAACACGGCATCGAACGCGGGATCGCCGGGCCAGCGGTCGCGATAGCTCGTGAGGATGCCGATGCCGTCGGCCTTGAGCGTGTCCAAGGCATATTCGATCTCGCGCAGGCTGCCCTCGCGGTCGGGCAGCGGAATGGCGGCGAAGAAGCCGAAGCGGCCGGGATGGTCGCGCCGCAGGCTCGCCATGTAGTCGTTGCACTCGCGCGCCAGCGAGCGCGCGTCGGCATCGTTGCCGAACCAGATACCCGGCGTCGAGATCGAGCCGATCGCGGTGGCGACGCCGTTCTTGTCCATCTGCGCCAGCGCCGATTCGGGGGTCCAGTCGAACAGGAACGAGGTGTTCGGCATGCCGGTGTTGGCGATGAGCGCCTCGCGCGCGCGCACCTTGTAGGTGGGCGGCAGAATGTGGTGGTGAACGTCGATGCGCCGCGGATTGGGGTCGGCCATGTCGTCCTCCCTCAGGCCTTCTTCCAGCGCGGCAGCAGCGCCAGCGCGTTGTCGCGATCGATCGCGTGGCGCATCGCCACGGTGAAGGGATGATGCGCCAGCCCCTCGATCGCCTCCGGAGGCTGGACGAACGGATAATCGCTGCCGAACAGGATGTGCGAGTGCTGGAAAAACGCCATCATGGCGGCGAGCTGCGGGCCGCTCGCGGCGCTCGCCGTATCGCAATAGAGCTTCTTCAGCTCGTGCGTGGCGCCCAGGGGATTGCGGCCCTCGAACGCCTTCACGCGCCCGGTCACCTCGGCGATGCGATGGGCGAGGAACGGCAGTGTGCCGCCGCCATGCGCGAAGATGAAGCTGATGTCGGGATTGCGCGCGAAGGTGCCGCTCACGAGGAGGCTCGTTATGGTCCGCGTGGTGTCGAGCGGAAACTCGATCCCCTGCGGAATGAGCCCCGGGATGAGCCCCGCGCAGCACGGATGCACGGTCGGGTGGACATAGACCACGCATTTGCGCCGGTTCAGCTCGGCGAAGAGCGGCGCGAAGGACGGATCGCCCAGCGACTTGCCATCGTAGTTGGAGAGGAGCCCGATCCCGTCCGCCTTCAAGATGTCGAGCGCGTATTCCGTCTCCTTGAGCGCGCCGTCGATATCCGGGGGCGCGACCATGCCGAAGAAGCCGAATCGGGTCGGATGGTCGTGCGCGGCACGCGCCGCCACCTCGTTCCAGTCGCGCGACAGGCGCCGCGCCGCCGCCACGTCGCCGAACCACACGCCCGGCGTCGAGCCCGAGCCGATCGCGACCTCGATGCCGTGCTGGTCCATCACCTCGAGCGCCTGCTCCGGCGTCCAGTGCAACAGCCGGTCGGCGCTCATGTTGCCGTGGGTATATCCTGCGACGCGTGCATGCTCCTCGGCCATGTAGCGCTGCGGCAGGAAATGATGGTGGACGTCGATGCGATGGGTAGCGGCCATGGGTTCCTCCTTCACGCGGCGCGCAGGCGCGGCAGCAGCGTCAGCGCGTTGCCGCGATCGATCGCCGTGCGCACCGCCGGCGTGAAATGGTGCGCGGCCAGCCCCTCGATCGCCTCCGGCGGCTTGGCGTAGGGGTAGTCGGTGCCGAACAGGATATGCGAAATCGGGTAGAAGGCCGTCATGGCCGCGAGCTGCGGCGCGCTCGCGGCGCTCGCCGTGTCGCAATAGAGCCGCTTCAACTGGGCGAGCTTCTCCGGGTCGCGGGCGATGCGCGCGGCCAGGAACGGCAGCACGCCGCCGCCATGCGAGAAGATCCAGGTGATGTTCTGGGTCCGCGCCAAGGTCCCGTTCACCAGCAGGCTGGCGATCGTGCGCGTGGTGTCGACCGGATATTCGACGATCTGCGGCAGGAAGCCCGGGGTGAGCGCAGCGCAGCACGGCGCCGCGGTCGGATGGACATAGACCACGGCCCTGCGCCGGTTGAGCTCGTCGATCACCGGCGCGAACAGCGGATCGCCCAGCGACTTGCCGTCGTAATTGGTCAGCAGCCCGATGCCGTCCGCCTTCAAGGTGCCGAGTGCGTAGTCGATCTCCTTGAGCGCGCCATCGGTGTCGGGCGGCGCCACCATCGCGAACATGCCGAAGCGGCCGGGATGATCGCGCATCGCCTGGGCGCCCGCCTCGTTCCATTCGCGCGACAGGCGGCGCGCCGCCGCCGCGTCGCCGAACCACGGGCCCGGCGTCGAGGACGAGCCGACCGCGATCTCGATGCCGTTGGCGTCCATCACGTCGAGCGCGTTCTGGGGCGTCCAGGTGAGCGCGAGCTCGCCGAGATTGTGATTGAAGTTGGATATGCGGTCGTGCTCCTCCTTCATGTAGGCCTGGGGCAGGAAGTGATGGTGCACGTCGATCCGGCGCCGCTTGGGCGCGTGTTTTTCCTCGGCCGCCTGCGGCGCCCCTGGCAGCAGCGCGCTCGCTCCCAGTCCGGCGAGCATGGCGCGGCGCGAGAGTTCGGCGTTGATCATGGAGTCCCTCCCAAAATTCATTCTGCCGCCGCTGCGCGCCCGCGCAGGGCCGGCATGACGTGGCGCGCGAAGAGATCGACGCTCTGCAAGGAATGCGCGAGCGCCATGTCGCCGAAGGCGAAGCGGCCGACGAGATAATTGACGCCGGAATCCGCGACGCGCTGTCGCAGCACGCGGATCGCGGTCTCGACCGAGCCGGCGAACGCGCGGCCCTCGGCAGCCTGATCGTCGAACTCGGGGCCGTAGCGCGCGCCCACCGGCGGAATGCCGTGCTTGCGCCACAGCGTGTGGAAATTCTTGTGCCACACGCGATAGGCTGGACGCGCGATCGCCAGAGCTTCTTCGTCGCTGCCGGCCACGACGATGTACTGGTTGAGGCCGAGCTTCGGCTCGCGCGCGCCCGGCGCCAACGCCGCGCGGTAGGCATCAACGATCGCGCGGGCGCCCTCGACCGTGGCGTTGAGGACGAAGCTCAAGCCGTGTTGCGCCGCGCGCTCGGCGCTGTCGGCCTTGCTGACCCCGTACCATAGCGGCGGATGCGGCTTCTGATAAGGCTCGAGCTCCATCGGCACGTCGGCGAAGCGGTAGAACTCGCCCGTGAAATCGACCGTCTTGCGCGTCAGGCCTTGCAGCACGACCTGCCAACACTCGGCGTACATGCGCTGGGCCGCGTCGGGATCGACGCCGTAATAGCCGATCTCGATCGGCGAGATGCCGCGGCCGGTGCCGAGATCGAGCCGTCCGCGGCTCATCTGGTCGAGCATGCAGATCTCTTCGACCAGGCGCAGCGGATGATAGAGCGGCAGGCAATAGACCATCGGCCCGAAGCGCAGCCGCTTGGTCCGCTGCGCCAACGCCGCGAGGAAGACGCTCGGGCTCGGCGCCATGCCGAGCGGCGTCGCGTGATGCTCGGCCAGGTGATAGGAATAGAACCCGGCGCGGTCATAAGCCTCGGCGAGCGCGAGCCGGTCTTCATAGAACTGGCGCAACGGCACCGCGCCGCGATCGAGATGGTCGAAGACGCCGAATTCCATGTCGCCGGTCACAGCTCGACGATGGTCTCGGGGAACTGGTGCAGCCGCTCCACGACGCCGGTGGCGCCGATCAAAAAGTCGTCGCACGCCCAGCTATAGGTGCGCTCGGTGACGTAGGTCGGGTGGCACGAGAACACCATGTCCTTGCCGATCGGCATGGTCTCGTCGAAGCGCACCAGCGGCCGCTCCACCATGTCGTAGCCCTGGCCGTGGCAATAGAGGCGCTTTTCCTCGGGGCGCTTGTTCTTGCGCATGAAGTCGTTGAACGCTTCCCAGATGTCCTTGCACTTGGCGCCCGGCCTGGTCAGGCCGAGGGTGAATTTGCGCGCCGCGAGCACGAAGGCGAACTCGTCCTTCATCTCCTGCGACGCCTTGCCCAGGACGCAGGTGCGGCCCAGCTCGGTGTAATAGCCGCCGGGGCCGTTGCTCTCGACCAGCAGGGTGAACTGGTCGCCGTCGCGGAGGACGCGGCCCTGGAAGTGGCGGTTGGCCATCACCGCTGCGGTGCCGACGGGGCCCGAGGCGGCCATGAACAGGCCCTGCTCGCTGCCGTAGGAATGGCCGACCTGCTCGGCGATTGCGGCGACCTCGATGTCCTTCTTGCCCGGCGCCACGGCAGCGAAGGCGGCTTCCATGCACTTGTCCTGCATGCGCGCGGTGCGGCGCAGAAGATCGATCTCCTCCGCGCTCTTCACAGCCTTGATCTCGTCCACGAGGTCCGACGCCTCGACGAAATTCGCGTTGGAGAGCCGCCCGCGCTTCAGATGCTCGACGAAGGCGTGCGGCAAGGACGCCGTGCCGACCAGGCCGATGGTCGCGCCGGAATAGCGCTCCAGCGCCTTCTCCGCGAGTTCCGCGTCGTAATAGCGCGTGTAAGGCGCCGCGGAATAGCTCGGCACCGTCAGCATGCGCTTGACCCCGCGCCGCACGCCGTCGCCCTCGGGCGGCAGCAGGCGGTCCATGCCGAACGGCCCCTGCCCCACCACCGTCATGCCCTCGTCGCGCGGAAACACCACCGCCATGCCGTAGCCGTTGGTCGCCGGCAGGTCGGTGAAATACTTGACGTAGCCGCCCATGAAGTCGTTGTTGTTCTGCATCACCAGCGCGTCGATATTGCGCTCGGCCATGGCGCGGCGCACCAGCGACCAGCGCCGCTCCAGCTCGGAAGTCGAAATGGGCGTGTTGAGGCGTTCGTTCGCTTCGCTCATGGCGTCCTCTCGGCGCGGGGCACGAGGTTGATCATATGCTCGCGGTCGCCGGCAAGGAAACGGCGCAGATTCCGCTCGACCACGGGCAGGCTCTCGTCGGGATACTCGTCGTAGAAGCCGCCCAGATGCGGCGTGATGATGACGTGCTTCATGGTCCACAATATGTGATCCTTGGGCAGCGGCTCGACGCTGAAGACGTCGAGCGCCGCGCCGGCGAGCGTCCCGTCCTGGAGCGCGCGCACCATCGCCGCCTCGTCCACGGTCTCGCCGCGCCCGAGATTGACGAAGAAGCTCCCCGTCTTCATGGCATCGAACACCGCGGCGCCGACAATGTCGCGGGTCTCGGGCGTGTGCGGCGTGAGACACACGAAATAATCGGCCTCGCGCGCCGCCTCGACCAGCGCCGCGCGCGGATAGATCCGGTCGAAGCCCGCAACCTCGCGCGGCGCCGAGGTGACGCCCAAGACGCGCATCGAGAGCGCCTTGCACAGCGGCGCCAGCGCCTCTGCGATGACGCCGATGCCGAAGATCGTCACGATCTTGCCGGCAAGAAGGCGCGACGGGAAGCGCTCCCATTCATGGCGGTCCTGCGCCCTGACCGAGCGCGGCAACTGGCGCGCCAGCGCCAGCATGAAGCCGAGCGCGGCTTCCGCCACCGGCGGCCCGTGCATGCCGTGGACGTTGCTGATGCGGACATCCGGGCCGAGCGAAGGGGAATCCGCGACGCGGTCGACGCCGGTGCCGAGCACCTGCACCCATTTGAGGCTCTTGGCCTTTTGGAACACCTCGTCCCCCATCATCGCGCCGAAGGTCAGGAGGATATCGGTGCGGCCGATATAGGGATCGATCTTGTCGCGATGGTTGACGGCGTTGATCTCGATCTCGGGGAAATGCGCGCGCAGCGGGTCGAGATAACGGGCGATGACATAATCCGGCATCGCAAGCACGATGAGCAGGCTCGTCACAGGCCGAGGATCCGCTCGGCGTTGCCGTGAAAAATCTTCTCCATGACGGCGTCGGCATATCCCAGCTCTCCCCATTCCTTGAACAGGCGGTCGTAGGGAATGCTGGGATAGTCGCTGCCGAACATCACCTTGTCCTGGAGGCGCGAGCGGATGTCGATCTTGAGCTGAGCCGGGAAGTAGCGCGGCGCCCAGCCCGACATCTCCCAGAAGACGTTGCCCTTGTGCAGCGCGACCGCGGTCATCTCCTCGACCCAGGGCCAGCCGGGATGGGCGGCGATGATCTTGAGATCGGGAAAGTCGGCCGCCAGCTCGTCGATGGCGCGGGGATGGGCGTGGCGGATCTTGGCGCCGAGGCCGCCCGGCATGCCCGCGCCCATGCCGGTGGTGCCGACATCGATCATCACCGGCGCCTTCAACTCGTTGATGACCTCGAACAGCGGATAGAACTGCCGGTCGTCGACCGAGAAATGGCCCATGATCGGGTGGAAGTGGAAGCCCAGCATGCCGAGCTCGGTTATCGCCTTGCGCGCGTCGTTGCGCGCGACCGCGCCCTTGAAGGGATCGACCGCGGCCCAGCTATGGATGAGGCGGCCGGGATGGCGAAGCTGCATCGCCTTCACGTACTCGTTGCTGCACGGCGGCGTCCCGATCGTGGTCTCGAGATCGAGCGCGACCAGCACCGCCTCGACCCCGGCGGCGGCGAATTCCTGCACCACCTCGTCTTCCTGCTTCCAGGTCCAGGTCCGGTTCCAGTACTTGGCCAGCGCCTCGACGTAAGGACCCTGGCAGCGGATCCAGGGCTCGGTGTTGGGATAGCAGTGGAGGTCGATGATGCGCATATGCGTCACCGGCTCCGCGCCGCGCGTTCGGCCTCGAGCTTCTTGGCGATGCCCTCGACCAGCGTCTTCTTCGACACCTTGCCGAAGGTCGAGAGCGGAAAATCGGTCATGGCTTCGATCCGCTCCGGCAGCTTGAACTTGGCGATCTCCTTGGTCGCGAGGAACGCGACCAATTCGTCGAGCGCGAGCGTCTTGCCCTTGTGCAGGATGACGCAGGCGCACATGCGCTCGCCCAGATCGGGATCGGGCATGGCGACGCAGGCGACGTTTTGCACCGCTTGGTGCTGCAGGATCAGGTTCTCGATCTCCTCGGCGCTGATCTTCTCGCCGCCGCGGTTGATGAGGTCCTTCTTGCGCCCCTCGACCATGTAGTTGCCCGACGGGTGCTGGCGCATGAGATCGCCCGAGCGGTAGAAGCCGTCGCTGGTGAAGGCCTTCAGGTTGTGCTCCGCCGCGCCGTAATATCCCCGCAGCGTGTAGGGGCCGCGGGCGCACAGCTCGCCGACCTCGCCGAACGCGACCTCGTTGTCGTCGTCGTCGAGGAGGCGCACCTCGTCGTCGGGCGAGATGGGCCGCCCCACCGTCTCGAGCCGCACGTCCTCGGGATCGGTCTTGCGCACGAAGAACAGCATGCCCTCCGACATGCCGAAATTCTCCTGCACGAAGACGCTGGGGATGAGCTCCTTGGTGCGGATGCGCACCTCGGGCTGGAGCCGCTGCCCGCCGCTCTGGATGTAGCGCAGCGACGACGTGTCGTGCTGCGTGCAGGCCGGGCTGTTGATGAGGCGAATGAGGAGCGCCGGCACCACCTTGATGTGGGTCACACGATGCTTGGCGACGAGCGGGAACATCTCCTCGGGCCGTGTGGTGCGGCTCAGCACGATCTTGCCGCCGTTGAACATGAAGCCCTGGATGCCGGGGCAGGCGAGCGGAAGATTATGCGCGATGGGGAGCGCCAGCAGCAGCACGCAATCCGCGCCCACCTCGCACACCGCGGCAGCGGTCTTGGAATTGTAGGCGTAGTCGCTGTGGGTGCGCGGAATGAGCTTGGGCACGCCGGTGGTGCCGCCGGAAAGCTGGAAGATGCACGGGTCGTCGGGGTCGATCGCGACCTTGGCGAGCGTCGCGCGCGGCAAGATCGCCGGCCGCTCGATCAGCTCGGTCAGGGACAGCTCGCCCGCGCGCGGCGTCCCCAGCACAATCGACCAGCGCATGAACGGCGATTCCTGCGCGACGCGGCGGATCATCGGCGGAAACTCGAAATCGCTCTGCCGCTCGGGATAGACGCACGCCACTGCCTCGGCGATACGCACGAACTGGCCGATCTCGTTGTAGCGGTGGGTGGCGAGCGCGGCGATCGGTATGGCGCCGATCTTCTGCAGCGCGAAATAGAGGATCACGAACTCGGCCACGTTGGGCAGCGCCGGCACGATCCGGTCGAGCGGCTTGACCCCGAGCGCGAGCAGGTTGAGCGCGAGATTGTCGCTGAGGCGATCGATGTCGCGATAGGTGAATTGCCGCTCGCCGTCGATGAGCGCGACCCGGTCGGCGAAGGTCGCGAAGACGGAGGCGAACTCCTCGGCCAGCGACTTGTCCCGCCAATATCCCTTCGCGCGATAACGCGCGGCGAACTCAGGCGGGAACGGCACGACGCCAGGCAACATTCCCAGATCCTTTTTTGCGCCTCTTTTGGGCCAAGCGGCCCATGCGGGCACGGGCTTCGGGCGCGCCACATTCCGCCACGGAACCGAGCGTGTCAAGCACCGCACTCGTGTCGAGTTTTACGCAATTCGCAGGCGATATCCATTTTGCCGCAACGATTTCCGGGTAGAGTCGGACGCATGAAGATCACGCGATCCCTCCTCTCCTTCGCCGGGCGCCTGGGCGCCTCGCGATCCGGCGCGGCCGCGGTCGAGCTGGGCCTGGTGGCGCCGATGCTCGTCGGCATCCTCCTGCCGATGGTCGATCTCGGCATGGGCGCCTATAACAAGATGCGGGTGCAGAACGCGGCCGAGGCCGGCGCCCAATACGCGCTCGAGCACGGTTACAACTCGTCCTCGATCACCACCGCGGCGCAGAATTCCACCAGCCTCGGGACAGGCGTCACCGTTTCGCCGTCGCAGGCCTGCAACTGCATCAACAGCGGCGTGATCGGCCCGTCGGTCACGTGCGGCGCGGCGTGCAGCGATGGCAGCACGGCCGGGACGTTCGTCACGGTCAACACGCAGTCGACCTACACGCTCCTGATCTCGTATCCGGGGCTGACCAATCCGATGACGCTGAGGGGCCTCGCCGTCGTCCGCGTCAACTGACGCAGGCGGCGCACCTTCCCTATTCGACGAGCTTGACCGGACCGGTGGTGGTCGTGGTGGTGGTGCCGCTCATCCCCGCCACGGCCACGCCTGTGCAATTGGCGTTGAAGTTCGACGTGCCCGTGAAGGTGAGCGTGTAGCCGATGAGCTGGGTGCACTGCGACGCGGACGGGCCGGTATTGCCGGAATAGCTCACCGCCTGGCTCGGGAAGTAGAGCGCGCCGGTGATGTTCATGTTGGACCCACCCGAGAAGCTGTTGGTGCCCGAATTGGGCGCATGGCGGTCCTGGAAGAAGGCGAGGCCGGCGGTGGCAGCGCCGGTGGGGGGCGCAGTGATGTTGACCGTCGAGCCGCCACTGATCGACACCGTGCCGTAATTGTTGCCGGCCGAGCTGGTGGTGATGATGGTGACGCCGTTGCCGGTGATGGTGGACGTGCCGGAGAGCGAGAAGCTGCCGCCGTCGACGATATATACGCCGGGCTGCAGCGTCACGTTGCCGGTGCCCTGGATCTTCAATCCGTTGCAGAAGACATAGACGCCGTTGACCGGCGTGAAGGTCTTGGAACCGACCACGATCGTGTTGCTGGAATTGCAGCCCGAATAGGACGGGATGTTAACGGTGGCATAGGGATCGGGCGTCGGCTGGGCGCCGGTGCTGATCCCGTTGGTGGTGGTGAACGTCGCGACTCCGCTCTTGGTCCAGTTGCCGACGATGCTGGCGGACTGAGCGGTGATGGAGGCGGTGCCGCTGAGGTTCAGCGCGCTGCTGCTCACCGAATTGATGGCGAGGCTGCAATGGTTGAGGTTGAGCGCGGCCGTGCCCGAATCGTTGACGTCGGTGACGTTGCCGTGGTCGAGCGCGATGACGCAGTTGGCGACGCCGGGAGTCGTCGTCGTGGTCGTGCTCGGTCCGGCGACGGCGCGCGAGGTGATGGTCGGCCTGGTGGAGAGGAACAGCGCCGAGAACAGCATGTTCTGCGGCTGCGTGATGATGACCTCGACCGCCTGGGCGTTGCCGGTGTAGCTGCCCGTGAGCGGCGGGTTGTTGATGGTGACGGTGACGCCGCCGGTGCCGTCGGTGAAGCCGTATTGCGTCGCGACCGCCTTGGCCGCCAGCTTGAAGCCGGTCGAGTTCTGACCCGCGGTCTCGGCGATCGCGGCGGTGAAGGCGGCGGTGTCGGTGGCGCCCTGCATGTTGCGCTTGGCGACGTACCACAGCGTCGCCTCGGTGCCGAGCCCGGCGAAGCCCATCAGCGAGGTGAGCGTCATCGCGGTCAGCACCGCGACGCCGCCCTTGCGCTCGCGGGCGAAGCGGGCGAGGTGGCGAAGCGCGTTCCGGTTCCCTCGTGTCATGGTCTTTCTCCCAGCGCTGGCGAGCGCGATGAGACCATGAGTACGGCTAACGGAGGGTGAAGCCGAAAAACGCGTATGTCGCGAGTTTCGCGGTATTTTAGCGATCGAAGCGGGCTCAGGAAGGGCGCGAGGGACGCTGGAACCGCAGGATGTTCCAAGGGCTCGGCATCGGCCCGACCGGGACCTCGATGAGCGCCGGCTCGCCCGCGCCCAGCGCCTTGCGCAGATGCGCGCGGAGCTGGTCCGGCGTGGTCGCCTTGAGGCCTATGATGCCGAAACTCTCGGCGAGCTTGACGAAATCCGGGTTCTTGAGATCGGACGCGATCACCCGGTTGCCGAACGCCTCGACCTGGGCGCGGCGCACGTTGCCATAGGCGTTGTCGTTCATCAGCACGATGACGACGGGGATGCGGTGCTGCGCCGCCGAGGCCAGCTCCTGCACGTTGAACATGAAGCCGCCGTCGCCCGAGATCGCGACGAGCGGCGTCGACGGCCGCGCCGCCTTGGCGCCGATCGCGGTCGCGACGCCCCAGCCGAGCGTGCCCTGATAGGCCGACGAGATGTAGGTCCGCTTGCCGTAGACCGGAAAGACGAGGCGCCCGACATAGCCGATCTGCGTCAGCTCGTCGACCAGGATGCCGTCCTCGGGCAGCTCGGCGCGAATGGCTTCGAGCCACGCGACTTGCGGCGCGAACTGGCCGGCGAGGTCCTTGGCGGCGGCACCCTTGCGCTCGATCATTTCTTCCCGGCGCGAGGCGCGGCTGCGGTTGTGGCGCGGCAGCTCGGCGAGGAGCGCGCGCAGCGCCAGGGCCGCGTCGCCGAGGATGCCGACGGCGGGCCGCTCGATGCGGTCGATCTCCTCGGGATCGGCGTCGATGCGCACGACTTTCAGGTTCTTGTCGGTGCCCCACTGCATGAGCTGGAGCTGCAGCCGCGTACCGACCGCGAGCACGACGTCGGCCTCGGCCCACAGCCGGTATCCCAAATAGGCGCCGACGCTCATCGGGTGGCGGGCGTCGAGCGCGCCCAGCCCCATGCGATGCGCGACCACCGGGGCCTGCAAGGCTTCGGCGATCTCGGCCAGCTCTGCGCCGGCGTCGAGCGCGCCGCCGCCGATCACGACGAGCGGCCGCTCGGCCTGGCCCAAAAGTTTCGCCGCGGCGGCGATGGCGTCGCTGTCGATGGGCGCATGGGTCGGCGCGGCGGGCGCGGCCGGCAGCTCGACCAGCGCCGCGCGCGGCCACACGTCGAGCGGACATTCGATCGCCACCGGCCGCATCCGGCCCGAGCGCAATTGCCGGAATGCCTCGGTGACCAGCGCCGGCGCCTCCTGCGGCGAGCGCACCCGCTCGGCCCACTTGGTCAGCGTGCGCAGGATGCCGAGCTGGTCGCGGATCTCGTGCAGCATGCCGAGATTGCGGTCGATATAGGGCGACGGGATTTGCCCGGTGAGCGCGAAGACGGGCGCGTTGCAGGCATAGGCCGTGCACAGCGCCGCCGCGGTGTTGAGCACGCCCGGGCCGGGCACCACGGCGTAGGCCGCCGGCTTGCCGGTCGCCATCGCCGCGCCCAGCGCCATGTAGGCCGCGCCCTGCTCGTGGCGGACCTGCAAGGTGCGGATCGACCCTTGCGCGCCGTGCAGCGCGTCGAACAGGAAATCGTTCTGCACCTCCGGCAGCGCGAAGATGGTGTCGATGCCGTTCAATGCCATGGTGCGCACCACCGCCTCGGCCGTCGTCATCCGCGCGCCCTTGCCTGCCATGATCGCTCCCTAGTGAGTTCGAAGGCGCAGGTTGACCCCGGGCGCAATTGAGTCTCAGACTGCCCGCAGGGGAGACCGGCCATGACGCTGCGCTTCGGCAAGATCATCGACATCAGCCTCGAGCTCGACGGCGGCCAATACCGCATGCACACGCCCAAGGGCTTCAGCAAGGACATGCAGTTCGCGGTCGAGGTGCTGAAGGAGCACGACGCGCCGGGGGGCGCGGGACAGATCGTGCGCGGCGTCCACATGCGGCTCCATGCCGGGAGCCATGTCGACGCGCCCGAGCACATGGTGAAGGGCGGCAAGCAGCTCCAGGAGCTGCCGCTCGAGCTTTTCGCGGGCGACGCCGTGGTGGCCGATCTGCGCCATCGCGTGCCTGGCGGCGCGGTCGACGCGGCCGACCTCGAAGCGGCGGTCGGGCGCATCTTGCAGAAAGGCGACCGGCTGCTGCTGCGCACCGACTGCAACAAGGACTATTTCGCGCCCGACTGGGCCAAGCGCGCGCCCTACCTGACGCGCGACGCCGTGAAATGGGTGATCGAGCGCGGCGTGGTGCTGGTGGGGTTCGATTTCTATCACGGCGCCGACGAGCCGGATTCCAACGTCGTGTTCTACACCTCGCGCACCTTTGGCGAGAACGGCGTCGTCACCATGCCCTACCTCAACCATCTCGACCGCATCACCCAGGAGCGCGTCACCCTCCTGGCGCTGCCCCTCAACATGACCGGCGTCGAAGCCTCCCCCGTGCGCGCGGTGGTGATCGAGGATTAGTTTCACTCGGCTTGGCGGGGGAACGGGCGGCCGTTATCCTGCCCGCGCGATGACCCATAAGGAGGCGCGGGTGGCCGAAAGAAAGACGATCGCCGTCGAGTCCGTGGCGGAGGCCTATCTCACGCTCCTGGCCGAGCGCGGCATCGAGTATCTCTTCGCCAATGGCGGCACCGATTTCGCGCCGGTCAACGAGGCGCTCGCCGCCATCGCCGCCAAGGGCGTCAGCCCGCGCCTCAAGGTCATCACCGTCGCGCACGAGAACGTCGCGGTGGCGATGGCGCACGGCTACTACCTGATGACCGGGCGGCCGCAGATGGTGATGTTCCACGTCAATGTCGGCACCGCCAACGGCATCAACGCGCTCGCCGACGCGGCGCGCGACCACGTGCCGCTGATCTTCACCGCCGGCCGCAACCCGCTGACCGAGTGGGGCATGAAGGGCTCGCGCGACACCGGCATTCACTGGTCGCAGGAGATGTTCGACCAGGCCGGCATGGTGCGCGAGCTGTGCAAGTGGGATTACGAGCTGCGCAACGGCGAGCAGCTCGAGGCGGTGATCGACCGCGCCATCGAGATCGCGACCTCGGAGCCGTGCGGCCCCGTCTATCTCTCGCTGCCGCGCGAGGTGATGAGCGCGCGCATGGCGAATTTCAGCTATTCGGCCACGCCGCGCCGCGCCTACGGCACGGTGCCGGGACCGACGCCCGACCAGATCGCGCGCGCCGCCGACATTCTCGCGTCATCCGAGCGGCCGCTCATCTTCGCGCGGGGCAATGCGCGGGTCGCGGCCAATGCCACGGCGCTCGCCGATTTCTGCGCCCGCTTCGCGGTGCCCCTGGTCGAGTACCGCTCGCAGGCGAACTCGCTGCCGGGCGACCATGCGATGCTGCTCGGCTACGACCCGATGCCGCACATGAAAGAGGCCGACGCGATCCTGGTGATCGACACCGACGTGCCGTGGATGCCGTCCGTCCACGGCAATCCCGCCGACGGCTGCATGGTGATCCATATCGGCGTCGATCCGCTGTTCTCGCGCTTGCCAATCCGCAGCTTCCCGTGCGATGTCGCGGTGACCGGGCCGGCGCGGGTGGTGCTGCCGCAGATCGCGGCAGCCCTGGGCGACCGCATCGCCCAGCCGGTGCTCGCCGCGCGCCGCGCCAAGGTCAAGGCGCAGCGCGAGCGCACACACCAAGGGGTCGAGGCCAACCTCGCGCGGGTGCGAGCCTTGAGCCCGATGAACCCCGCCTGGGCGTCGCATTGCATCGCCCAGGCCAAGGACGACGACACGATCGTGGTCAACGAGTATTCGCTCATCCTGAGCCACGCGCCCTTCGCCAAGGCGCGCACGATGCTCGGCACGCCGACCGCGGGCGGGCTCGGCTGGGGCGTGGGCGCGGCGTTGGGCGCGAAGCTCGCTGCGCCCGACCGCACCGTCATTGCCACGCTTGGCGACGGCGCCTACATGTTCGGCAATCCGACCGCGGGACACCAGGTGGCGCGCACGCAGGGACTGCCGGTCCTGTTCATTGTGTTCAACAACTCGATGTGGGAGGAGGTCGAAGGCTCGTCGCTCCGCGTCTTTCCCGACGGACACGCCGCGCGCAGCAACCGCATGCCGGTGGGCTCCCTCGGCCCCACCGCGCGCTACGAGCACATGATGGCGATCTACGGCGGCTACGGCGAATGCGTTGAGACGCCCGAGGCACTGCCGGCCGCGCTCGAGCGCGCGCTCCACGCGGTGAGGGTCGAGAAGCGCCAAGCGCTGTTGAACCTCATCGTCGGGCCGCGCGGCGGCGCGCCGTGACGCCAGGGAGGAAGAAGATGCGCCCAATCCCAGTCCTGCTGTTGTCGGTTTCTCTCCTGCTCGTGGCGTCGCAGGGGCGCGCCGCCGACAAGGTGAAGGTCGGCTTCATCTCGTCGCTCTCGAACCCCTCGCTCGCGGCGGGGCCGGAGCTGCTCGACGGCTTCAGGCTCGGGATCGCGGATGCCGGCGCAAGCGACCGGATCGAGCTCGTCGTCAACGACGACCAGGGCAAGCCCGATATCGGCGTGCAGCTCGCGCGCAAGATGATCGACGAGGACAAGGTCCAGATCATCACCGGCATCGTTCCGTCGAACATCATGCTGGCGGTGGCGCGCTCGGCGCTGCCGCGCAAGGTGTTCATCGTCAGCGTCCAGGCCGGCCCGTCAGAGCTCGCGGGCAAGGAATGCAGCCCCTACTTCTTCGCCGCCTCCGACGAGACCGACACGGCGTCCGAGGGCATGGGGCTCTATCTCAACAAGGCGGGGAAGAAGAAGCTCTACCTCGTCGCCGCGAACTATGCCGCCGGGCGCGATATCGTCACCGGCATCAAGCGCTCGTTCAAAGGCAGCGTCATCGGCGAGACCTACACGCCGCTGGGCCAGCTCGACTACGCCGCCGAACTCGCCGAGGCGCGCGCGGCCAGCCCGGATTCGGTGTTCTTCTTCGAGCAGTCCGGTAACGCGTCGATCAATTTCGTCAAGCAGTACGCCGAGGCCGGCTTGAAGGACAAGGTGCCGCTCTACGGCGTCTCGACCGTGATTGACGAGGAGACGCTGCCCGGCATGGGCGACGCCGCAGTGGGGCTCAAATCGGCGGGGTTCTGGGGCGCCAATCTCGACAACCCGGCCAACCGCGCGATGGTCGCGCATTTCGAGGCGCAGCATCATCGCCGGCCGTCGGTGTTCACCATCTTCGCCTATGACGGCGCGCGGCTCATCGACAGCGCGATCCGCGCCGTCGACGGCCATGTCGAGCGCGCCGACGAATTCCGCGCCGCGCTCAAGGCCGCGAAGTTCGACAGCGTGCGCGGCAAGTTCCGTTTCAACACCAACCAGTTTCCGATCCAGAACATCTATCTCCTCGAGGTGACGCGGACTGCGTCGGGCGCGCTCGAGAACAACGTCACCGAGACCATGGCCGAGGACTATCCCGACGCCTATGCCGGCGACTGCCCCATGAAATGACGCCGCTCCTCGTCCTCGAGCAGCTTCTGAACGGGGTCCAGTTCGGCGTCATGTTGTTCCTGATGGCGGCGGGCCTGACGCTCGTGTTCGGCATCATGAACCTGGTGAATTTCGCGCACGGCTCGATCTACATGATCGGGGCCTATCTCTGCGCCTACACCTATGGGCGGACGGGGTCCTACATCCTCGCCATTCTCGCCGCGCTGGCCGGCGCGCTTGTCATCGGCATCGCGGTCGAGACCATCGTGTTCCGCCGCCTTTATCGCCGCGACCATCTCGACCAGGTGCTGGCGACGTTCGGCCTCATCCTGTTCTTCAACGAGTCGGTGCGGCTCATCTGGGGCGACACCGCGCTCTACTCGTCGGTGCCGCCCTTCCTCGCCGGCCGGGTCGCGATCTTCCCGGGCATGACCTATCCGCTCTACCGCCTCGCCATCATCGTCGTGGGGCTCGCGGTGGCGGTGGCGCTTTATCTGCTGGTCATGAAGACGCGGCTCGGCATGCTGATCCGCGCCGGCGCCTCGAACCGCACCATGGTGGGCGCGCTCGGCGTCGACATCGCGCTGCTGTTCACCTTGCTGTTCGGGCTGGGGGCGATGCTGGCGGCGCTGTCGGGGCTGTTGGCGGGGCCGGTGTTCTCGGTCACGGCTGGGATGGGCGACGGCGTGCTCATCCTCGCCATCGTCGTGATCGTCATCGGCGGCATCGGCTCGATCCGCGGCGCCTTCATCGCGGCGCTGTTGATCGGCGTGGTCGACACGATGGGGCGCGTATTCCTGCGGCCGATGCTGGCTGCCTTCATGGCGAAGTCGGCGGCCGACAATGCCGGTCCCGCGCTGGCCTCGATGGCGATCTACATCCTGATGGCGGTGGTGCTGTATTTCCGGCCGCAGGGCCTCTTCCCGCCGCGAGGGCGCTGAGATGCGGCTCGACGCCTACCGCATCGCCGTCGCGGTTTCGTTCCTCGTGCTGGCGCTGGTGCCGGCGGCGGCGTGGGCGGCAGACCGGCCGTTCTATCTCGACCTCTTTACCCGCGTGATGGTGTTCGCCATCGCCGCCTTGAGCCTCGACCTCATCCTCGGCTATGGCGGGATGGTGAGCTTCGGCCATGCCGCCTATCTCGGCCTCGGCAGCTACGCGGTCGGCATTCTCGACCATTACGGCATCGATAACGGCTTCATCCAGTTCGGCGCGGCGATCCTGGTCTCGGCGCTGACCGCCGCCTTCATCGGCGCCGTGTCGCTCAGGACCAGCGGCGTGTCGTTCGTGATGATCACTCTCGCCTTCGCGCAGATGCTCTATTTCCTGTTCATCAGCCTCAACGTATTCGGCGGCGATGACGGCATGAGCATCGTGCGGCACAGCGATTTCGGCGGGGCAGTGCCGCTCGACAATCCCACAATCCTCTATTTCGCCGTCTTCGCGGTCCTGGCGTTCTGCTTCTGGGGTTCGGGGCGGCTGGTCGAATCGCGCTTCGGCATGACGCTCCGGGGCGCGCGGTCGAACGCGCGGCGCATGACCGCGATCGGCTTCCCGATCTTCCGCTACCGCCTCGCCGCCTTCGTGATCTCGGCTTCGATGTGCGGCGTGGCGGGGGCGCTGCTCGCGAACCAGCTTCTCTTCGTGTCGCCGGCAATCATGCATTGGTCGCGCTCGGGCGAGATCATCATCATGGTGATCATGGGCGGCATCGGCTCGCTTTTGGGCGCCATCCTCGGCGCCGCCGCCTATGTCATGCTCGAGCACGAGCTGTCGGCCTTGACCGAGCATTGGCTGGTGATCTTGGGGCCGCTCCTCATCCTGATCGTGCTGTTCGCCAAGCGCGGTCTCTACGGCCTCATCGCGCGCGAGGGGGGCGCCGCCGGTGGCTGATACCATCCTCGCCGCGGAGGGCGTGGTGAAGCGCTTCGGCGGCCTCGTCGCCACCGACCGGCTGAGCCTCGACGTGGCGGAAGGCGAGGTTCACGCGGTCATCGGCCCCAACGGTGCCGGCAAGACCACGCTCGTCGCCCAGATCGCGGGCGAGTTGCGCCCCGACGCCGGAATCATCCGCTTCCTCGGCGAGGACATCACGCGGCTCTCCGCGCATTTGCGCTCGCTCAAGGGCCTCGCGCGTTCGTTCCAGATCACCAGCGTGTTCCAGGAATTCACCGCGCTCGACAATGTCGCGCTCGCGGTCCAGGCGCATGACGGGCACAGTTTCCATTTCTGGCGCGCGGCGCATAGCGACCCGGCCCTGCGCGCGCCGGCGCAGGCAATCCTGGCGCGGGTCGGGCTCGAGGCGCGCGCCGATGTGCGCGCGTCGCACCTGGCGCATGGCGAGAAGCGCGCGCTCGAGATCGCGATGGCGCTGGCGACGCGGCCACGGCTCCTGCTCCTTGACGAGCCGACGGCGGGCATGGGGCCGGAGGATTCGGCGCGCATGGTGAAGCTCCTGGCGCAGCTCAAGGGCGCGGTCACCATCCTGCTGATCGAGCACGACATGGACGCGGTGTGGGCGCTCGCCGACCGCATCACCGTGCTGGTCTATGGCCGCGCCATCGCCACCGGCGCGCCCGAGGCGATCCGCGGCAACGAGAAGGTGCGCCGCGCCTATCTCGGCGAGGATGACGTGGCGCGACCGGGACGCGGCTGATGGGGCGGCGCCTGTTCGCCCGCGCCGCCGGTCTCTGCGTGGTTGCGGGCTTCGTCGACGCGGTGGGATATACCGAGTTGGGCGGCGTGTTCGCCGCCAACATGACCGGGAACACCGTGCTGCTCGCGATCGCGGCAGTGCGCGGCGAGGGTGCGCGAACGGCGGTCTACGGCTTCACGCTCGCGGCCTTCCTGGTCGGCGCGCTGGTCGCGGCGACGTTGCGGCGCACGACGGGAAAGCCGACCGTGGGGCTCGGCGCCGCGGTGGCGCTGCTGGCGGTGGCGGCGGTGACGCCGATGAACCACACCGAGCGGCTTGCGGTTCTGGCGCTCACCATGGGGCTGCAGGGCGCGTCGATCTCGCGCTTCGGCGCCAACAGTCTCCAGACCGTGGTGGTGACGGGCACGATCGTGCGGCTGGCCGAGTTTTGCGTCGACTATGTCCTGCCGTCGCAGCGCGCGCCCGAGCCGGGCGCGACGCCTCTCCATGCCCTCGCCTGGGTCGCCTATGGCGCCGGCGCGGCGGTCGCGACCGCGACGCAGCACTTCACGCACTGGCCGCTGCTGGTCGCGGCGCTGATGCTGCTCGCCGTGACGATCGAGGTCACGCTGGACCAGCCGCGCGAGAGGAGCGCGTGAAGGCGCCCGCGCCGACCGCGGTCTCGAAGCGGCGCATGGCGAACGCCACGACGGCGAGACCGGCGATCTCGAGCGCGCCCAAGGCGCAAATGGCACCGATGCTGCCGCCGTCGTCCCACAGCGTGAGGCTCAGGGTCGCGAGCACGCTGGTCTGCGGCCCCACCAGGAAGAACGACGCCGCCAGCTCGCGCACCACCAGCACGAAGACATAGAGCCACGCCGCGATCATCATCGGCGCGAGCAGCGGCAGCAGCACGCGGCGGAAGATCGCAAGGACGCCGGCTCCGCTCACCTCCGCCACCTCCTCGAGCTCGCGATGGATTTGCGCGAAGCCGCCGGCGGCGAAGCGCATGCCGTAGGGCAAATGGAGCGTGACATACGCAACCAGCAGGATCCACAGCGTGTCGTAGATCGGGATCGGCAGCACCAGATAGGCGAACAGGATGGCGGCGCCGACGATCACGCTCGGCACCGCGATCGGGATGAAGATCAGCGCATCGACCGCGACCGCCCAGCGCGGCGTCGCGCGCTGCGCGATCCAGGCCATGACGAAGGTCAGCAGCACCACCAAGCTCGCGCCCGCCGCGCCGAGCAAGAGCGAGTTGCCCGCCGCGCGCAGGAACACGGGATAGGTCGCAATGTAGCGGTAGTTCGCGAGCGAGGCCGCGGCGAGCGAGGACGCGGCGGGCGGCGTGACGTTGCGGAAGAAGGACTGCCACACCAGGGTCGCGAGCGGCAGGCCGAGCGCGACCGCGAATAGCAGCGCCATCGCCGCCCCCATGGACCAGCGCCAGCGCCCGAGCGCGATGGGTCGCGCGAGATAGGCCTTGCCGGTGACGATGGCGAAGGACGCCGCGTCCCGGGTCGCGCGGCGATAGAAATAAATGCCGAGCAGCGACAGCGCGAGCAAGGTGAGGCTCAGCACCGCGGCGATGCCGGGCTCGGGCGGCACGGTCGACGTGGCGTCCTGGATCTCGGTGGTGAAGACGTCGATATGGGCGGGGAGCCCGATGATGCGCGGCACCTCGAACGATTCCATGCCGCGAATGAAAAGGAGCAGAAGCGTCGACAGCATGGCCGGGCGCAGCAGCGGCAGGCTCACCCGCGCGAGCACGCCGAGCCCGCCGGCGCCGGCCATGATTGCCGCCTCCTCGACGCGCCGGTCGATGACCCGGAAGGCGGGCGCCAGCATGAGATAGGCGAGCGGGAAATTATGGCTCGCCAGCGCCCAGATCATGCCGCTCATCGAATAGATATCGAAGACCGGCGCGGTCCGCCCGAGCCCCGCCGAAATCATCGCGTTGAGCCAGCCGATATTGGGGCTCAGCACGAGGGTCCACGCCATCGCCATGAGCAGGCCCGGCACCGCGAACGACAAGAGCGCCGCCGCGTGGAACGTGCGCCTGAGGGGTGCGTCGGTGCGCTCGACGATCCACGCCGTCGCCGCGCCGAGAGCGAAGCTCAAAACGCTGGAGCCCAGCGCATAGACCAGCGAGTTGGCGAAGAGGCGCCCGATCCTGCGATGGAGATAGGCCTCGGCGAAATTGCCGAAGGTAAAGCCGCCCGCCGCGAAGGACGTGCTCTCGGTGAAAGCGAAATAAACGAGCGCCGCGAGCGGCACGAACACCAGCCACGCGACGACCGCGAGGCACGGCACCAGGATGAGCAGCCCCGACTTCGCGCCCCCGGCGGCGCGCGCCGTCACCCCTGCCCCGCCGTCACTTCCGCGATCGCGCGAGATAGGAGAGATCGACATAGCCGCGCCAGTCATGCGCCGGCTTGGCGGCGGGCGCGGCATAGCGGGCGCGCAAGGTCAGCACCATCGCCGCGCCCTTGGGGTCGATCGCGAGATCGCGCGCGATGCCCTGCTTGGGATCGGTCAGCAGCGCGTAAATGCGGGCGAGCTTGGCCGCGTCGAGGTCGGGCAGCTCGCCGTGCAGGATCGCGATCGAAGCGTCCTTGTTCTTGGGCGCGACCATCCACCGCACCGACTCGCGATAGCCGCGCAGGAACGAGACGAGAATGGCCGGATGCTCCTTGGCCCAGCTCTCGCGCACCGCGGCGGCGGTCGCCTGGTAATGCCCGAGCGTCTGCGCGACCGTGGCGAGCTTGACGAAGCCCTGATCGGACGCGACGAGATCGAACGGCATGTTGAGGAGCGCGGCCTGCGCCTTGCCCTCCGACAGCGCCTTCCAGCGCGCGCCGCTGCTGCCGAACGCGGCATAGCTCACCTTGTCCTTGGCCACGCCGCCGCGCGCGAGCAGTTCCTGGAGCGCGAAGCTGAAGCCGGTGGTGAGCGCGTCGACCGCCATGGTCTTGCCCTCGAGGTCGGCGATCGTCTTGGTGCCGGGAGACGCCATGAGCGACAGGAAGCCCGTATCCATGCCCATGAACGCGACCAGGTCGATGGGGCCGCCGAGATCGGCCTCGCCGTGCCCGTCATGGTACGCCACGACATTGTCGAGCGCGGTCAGCAGCACGGCGTATTTCCCGTCCATCAGTCCCTTCAACTGATCCACCGAGCCCTTGGGATGCGACAGCGCGATTTCGATGCCGTGCTTGTGGAACATGCCCTCGTGCTGGCCCACCAGGAGCGGCAGGTTGGCGGCGCCGGGAAAGGCGTTGACCCCGAGCGTCTCGTCCGCGCGCGCGGCCAATGCCGTCAAGACAAGCGCGGCGGCCAGCGCGGCCATGATCCTGTTCATGCGTTCCCCCGTGTGTTTCGCCCATGCTAGCAGGCGGCGCTCGGCGCCGCACCGCCCCGATGCGCGCCCGCACATGGTTCGGGATCGCAGCCTCATCTATAATGCATGACCGGGCTGAGCCGGAGGAGCCGATCCGATGCTGCGTCACGAAGACAACGAGCGCCTGGTGCGGGTCGGCCCCGGCACGCCGGCGGGCACGCTGTTCCGCCGCTATTGGCAGCCGGCGGCGCTGTCGCAGGAACTGCTCGAGCGCGACGGCGCGCCGATCCGGGTGCGGCTCCTCGGCGAGGATCTGATCGCCTTCCGCGACAGCGACGGGCGAGTCGGCCTCGTCGACGCTTACTGTCCGCACCGCCGCGCGCCGCTCGTTCTCGCGCGCAACGAGGAATGCGGGCTGCGCTGCGTCTATCACGGCTGGAAGTTCGACGTCGACGGCAAGTGCGTCGACATGCCGTCGGAGCAGGCCGGCACGCCCTTGAAGGACGGCACCGCGATCAAAGCCTACAAGACGGTCGAGCGCGGCGGCCTCGTGTGGGCCTATCTCGGGCCGCCCGCGGACATGCCCGCCGCCCCCGACTACGAATGGACCCGCGCGCCCGAGACCCATCGATCTGTCTCCAAGACCTTCCAATCCAGCAATTACCTCCAGGGGCTCGAGGGCGGGCTCGACACCGCGCACGTGTCGTTCCTCCACAACAACCGCATCGGCGACCGCAACAACCTGTTCGCCCGCGACGGCGCGCCCCGGATCGAGGTGTTCGAGACCGATTACGGCTACCACTACGTCTCCAGCCGCAAGTTCGACGCGGACAAGAATTTCGTGCGCGTCTACCAGTACATCCTCCCGTTCCAGCAGATGCGCCCCAACGTCGTGCAAACGGGGCTCGCCTCCAACTTCAAGGTACCGCGCTACGACGGGCATATCTGGGTCCCGATCGACGATACGCACACGCATGTCTACAACTGGATGTGCGGCTACGACGCGAACGCCGTCCTCGACCCCGATTATGTCGAGCAGCTCGAGGCCGGCTATGGCCGCGGCCGGAACGACTATGTCCCCGGCACCTTCCGCCTCAAGGCCAACGCGTCAAACGACTATTTCATCGACCGCGCGCTGCAGAAGACGACGAGCTTCACCGGCATCACAGGCATCAATACCCAGGACATGGCGCTGCAGGAAGGAATGGGCGCGATCGTCGACCGCGGCAAGGAGTATCTCGGCAGTTCGGACCGCGCCATCGTGGTGATGCGCCGCATCCTGCTCGACGCCACCCGCGCGGTCGAGCGCGGCGAGCGGCCGCCGGGTCTCGATCCGCCATCCTATCGCGGCGTCCGACCGCATGACGGGCTGGTGCCGGCGGGCGCCGACTGGCGCCAGGCATTCGCGGAACATGCCGCCGCGCGCTGGTAGCGCGCTTCAGTTGCACTGGCGGAACGGGCCGATGCTGACGCAGTTGCCTTCGGGTTGACGCGGCTTCGCGATCGGCCGCGGCGACAAGGTGTCGAGGCCGACGACCAGCGTCTCCGGCGCGACCGGAGCGGGGTTCGCGCCGCGCGAGATCAAGTCTTGGCGACGCTTCTCCTCGTCGTCGATGCGGGCGTCGAGCTGGGCGAGCTGTCGCTCGACCTCCGCCTCGGTCGCTTGGCCGCGGTCGATGCGGTCGGCGCCGTTGCGCCGCGCCTGGATCCACACATAGACCAGGTCCATGAACGGATAGCCCGCCGCGGTCCAGGTGTCGATCACCCTCTGCAAGGCGCAATCGACCACTTCGACATGGGTCTTCAGCCGCCCGGCTTCGCGCAGGGCCTCGCATCTGGCGAGGAGGTCGCGCGATTTCTCCTGCGCCTCGATCTTGCGCGGCATCTGCGCGCAGGATGCGAGGGCCAGCGCCACCGCCAGGATTGCTGCAACGCGCCGCATTGCGCCTCAGCGCTGCTCGACGCGGAAGATCGCCTTGCCATCGACGCGTCGCTCGCGCAGCTCGACCGCGACCTGCGGCAGGTCGCGCCAGCTCCGCTCGCTGCCGATCTGCGGCTTGAGCGAACCGTCGGCGACGAGGCCGACCAGCAATCCGAGATCGGGCGCGAACTGCTCCTCCGGCCCCGAGGTGAAGGAGTGGAACGACTGGATGCGCGCGTTGTTATGTTCGCCGAAATCGCGGAAGCCGATGCTGGTGGGTTCGCCCGAGGAATTGCCGAAAATCACCACCGTCCCCCGCGGCTCGAGCCGCTTGATCGCTTCGGCGAGCGACGCGCCGCCGGCCGATTCGAGCACCAGCGCATAGCGCCCGTCGGCCTTGTCGATGCCCTCGACCAGTTCCGCGGCGCCGAGGAAGGCGAGGTTGCGCCCGCGCCCGGGGCGGCCCACCACCGCAGTGACCCGGGCGCCCGATCGCGCCGCGAGCTGCACCGCCAGATTGCCGACCCCGCCGGCGGCGCCGGTGACGAGGACACGCCTTCCGATCAGCGGCTCGCCATAGCGCAAGGTCCGGAGCGCGGTGATCCCCGCCACCGGCAGGGCCGCCGCCGCGGCGTAGCTCACCCCGTCCGGCAGGGGCGCAACGCGGTGGACCGAAGCGGCGGCGCGTTCGGCCCAGCCGGCGCCGTCGATCAGCGCCACCACGCGGGTCCCCTCCTTGGGGCCCGAGCCGTCCGCAGCCGCACGGACCACCACGCCGCTCACATCCTGGCCGGGGCGCCAGCCCTCGGGCCGGATGCGCATCAAGGTCAATTCGCCGCGATTGAGCGAGAAGGCGTGGATCGCAACCACCGCTTCGTCGCGCGCGGGCGAAGGCTCGGCGACCTCGCGCAGTTCGACCGGCGCCGGGCCGTTCGGCGTATTGACCAGGGCGAGCATGTTCGCCTCTCCATTTTCTACCGCGAAATGATAATATCGCACCGTAGCTACTGGGAAAGGGGCGCCGCGATGAGCCCAGCGATCGCGATCCGCGACACCGACGTGCTGGTGGTGGTCGATGTCCAGAACGATTTCTGCCCGGGCGGCGCCCTCGCGGTCCCGCATGGCGACGAGGTCGTGGCGACGGTCAACCGCCTCGCTCCGGCCTTCCCGAACGTGGTGCTGACCCAGGACTGGCACCCGGCCGGACACCGCTCGTTCGCCTCGACCCATCCCGGCAAGAAGCCCCACGACGTGGTCCAGTTTCCCTATGGCGCCCAAATCCTGTGGCCGGACCATTGCGTCCAGGGCACGCCGGGCGCGGACTTCCACCCCGGGCTCGCCATCCTCAACGCCACCCTGGTGATTCGCAAGGGCTTCCGTCCCGAGATCGATTCCTATTCGGCCTTCTTCGAGAACGACCGCAGGACGCAGACCGGCCTGTGCGGCTATCTGCGCGAGCGCGGCATCAAGCGCGTCTTCCTCGCCGGGCTGGCGTTCGACTTCTGCGTCGGCTACTCGGCGATCGACGCGGTGCGGCAGGGCTTCGCGGCGCTCGTCATCGAGGATGGCTGCCGTGCCATCGACGTCGAGGATTCGCTCATGGCGACCCGCTCGAGCTTCCAGGCCCAGGGCGTCGCCTGCATCAAATCGGCGCTTCTCTTCTAATTACCGCCCGATGCCGGCGGCCGGCGGCGGCGGGAAGTTGCCGCCGCGCTGGACGTAGGGTCCGATCGCGCGCATGTCGACCTCGACGATCGCCAGGCCCGATATCTGCAAGGCCGCCGCGAAGGCCGGCGCGAACCCGTCGACCGCGCCGACCCGCCGGTGCGGCACGCCGAGACTCTCGGCGAGGAGGCCGAACTCGGGCATCTTGAGATCGGCGAAGCAGCGCCGTCCGCCATAGGAATTATCCTGGATGTTGCGGATCACGCCGTACCCGCCGTCGTTCATCAGCAGCAGCACGATGTCGGCCCCGGTCTCGGCCGCGGTGGCAAGCTCGCCCAGGTTCAAGGCGAGCCCGCCGTCGCCGACCAGCGCCACGGTCTTGCGCCCGCCGCACGCGAGCGCCGCGCCCACCGCCATCGGCAGGCCCTGGCCGATGCCGCCGCCCATGGCGTGGACCGCCGCGCGCGGGTCGCGGATCGCCGGCGCGCGGCCGCCCCAGCCGGTGCTCGAGAGCGTGATGTCGCGCACCCACAGCGCGTCGCGCGGCATGAGCCGCTCGACCGCCTCGATCATCGGCCCATAAGGCGCGGCGCCTTGGCGCATGCCGGCTTCGGCCGCGCGTCGCGCGGCGGCGATGTCGGCGGCGAAATCGCGATCGACCTTGAGCCGTCCGGCGAGGCGGTCGGCCAGCCCCTCGAGCGCCAGGCGCGAATCGCCGAGGACGAAAATCTCGCTCGGATAGCTGCGCCCTTCGGCGGCGGGATCGGCATCGATGCGGCCGCGCGACAAGGGCAGGCGCAGATTGTAGGTCCGCGTCTCGTTGCTGCGCAGATGCGAGCCGACCACGAGCATGAAATCGACCGTGTCGTAGAGTTTCTCGACCGGCGGCGAGACGCCGAACACGCCGAGGCTCATGGCATGGTCTTCGGGCAGGACGCCGCGTCCGGCTGAACTGGTGACGACGCCGGCGCCCATTGCGACGAGCCGCCTTACCGCTGCCCCCGCCTCGCGTGCGCCGCCGCCGAGCCACAGCAGCGGCCGGTGCGCCTTTTCCATGCGCGAAGCGAGCCGGTCGAGCGCGGCGGGATCGGGCACCGTCTCCGGTACCGCGAGCGGCGCGAAGGACGATGGCAGCTCGACCTCGGCGCGCTGCACGTCGATCGGTATCTCGACGCTCACGGGCCCTTGCGGCGCGGTCAGCGCCAACGTCGCGGCCTCGCGCAGCATCGCGAGCGCGTCGCCGGGCCGGGTGAGGCGGAACGCCTTCTTGGAGATGGCGCTCAGCATGGCGAGTTGCGCCGGCGCCTCGTGGAGATAGCCGAAGCCGCGGTCGAGGAACGGCGCATCGACCTGGCCGGTGAGATGAAGCAGCGGCGTCCCGGCGGTGATCGCCTCGACCAGCGCGCCGGCGGCGTTGCCCGCGCCGGTGCCGGTGCTGGTGACGACGACGCCGAGCCGCCCCGATACGCGTGAAGCCGCGTCTGCCATGTTGGTGGCGCCCGACTCGCCGCGCGCCGGCACGAAGCGGATGCGGCCGCGCCGGTTCATGGCGTCGAGGATCGGGATGTTGTGGACGCTGACGACGCCGAAAGCGAGCTGGACGCCGACGCTCTCGAGAAAGGCGGAGGCGAGATCGCCGACCGTCGGCGGGATAGTGTCGGCCATGAAGCGTCCTTTCCTCAGCGCGCGCCGATGAAGCGCGCGACCACGTCGTCGAACGGGCCCGGCGCCTCGATATAAAGGGCATGTCCGGGACCGGGGACGAGCTCGAAGCATGCGCCCGGGATGGCGCCGGCAATGCGGCGGCAGCTTTCCTCCGGCGTCACCGTGTCGTTGCTGCCGCACATCACCAGGGTCGGCACGACGATGCCGCGCGCCTCCTCGAGGATGTCGCCGCGGCCGAGCATATGCACCGCCTGGCCGTAGCCGTCGGGACGCATCTCCTGCATCACCGCGCGCACCAGCATCAGCGCCCGCTTCGGCGCCTGGGCTGACATCACCTGCGGCGCGCGCTGCGCCGCGAGGCCGGCGGGACCGAGCGCGGCCATGTCCTTGAGCCGCCCGTCGACGCGCAGGCGGCGCAACTCCTCCGTGGCCTTGGCATAGCCCGGCGTCGGCGAGGCAAGGATCAGCTTTTCGACGCGGCTCGCGCCGGTGAGGCGGCAGAACGACGCGGCCGGCAGCGCGCCGAACGAATGACCGAGCAGCATGAAGCGCTCGAGCTTCAGCGCGTCGACGAAGCCCAGGAGCGCTTCGGCATAGTCGGAGGGCGCCGGACTCTCCTGCGGCAGCCGGTCCGAGCCGCCATAGCCCGGCGCGTCCCAGGCGATGACGCGAACGCCGCGCGACGGCAGCGACACGAATTGCGGCCCCCACGACGCCGCCAGCGAGCTCACGCCGTGCAGAAGAACGAGCACCAGCGGATTGTCGTAGCCGGACTCGCGATAGGCGATGGTGCGGCCGGCGACCTCGACCTGGCGCCGCGGCGGCGAGCCGGTCTCGTAGCCGAGCGGGTCCATCTCGACCGTGCTCATCGCGTCACCGCTTCGTCGGCGATTGTGTTGCTGAGCGTGCCGACGCCCGAGACCTCGACCTCGACCACGTCGCCGGGAACGAGCCAGCGCGGCGGCTTGAAGCGCGCGCCGGCGCCGATCGGCGTGCCGGTGGCGATGACGTCGCCCGGCTTCAGCTCGGTCCAGGTGGAGATGTAGGCAATGAGCGCCGCGAACGAGAACACGAGATGCGCGGTGGTGTCGTCCTGGCGCACCTCGCCGTTGACGCGGGTCATGACGCGCAACGCATCGAAGGCAGGCGACTCGTCGGTGGTGACCAGCCACGGTCCGATCGCGCCCGAGCGCTCGAAATTCTTGCCTTGCGTCACGTTGAAGGTGCCGTGGCGGGTCCAGTCGCGGATGGTGCCCTCGTTGAGGCAGGTGAGGCCGGCGACGTGGCGCGCCGCGCGCTCCGGCGCGATGCGGCGGCCGCCCTGGCCGATGATGATCGCGCACTCGCCCTCGTAGTCGAGCTGCGGCGATTCCGGCGGCCGCACGATCGCCTGGCGGTGCCCCACCAGCGAGCCCGGCGTGCGCAGGAAGATGTTGGGGTATTTCGGCACTTCGAGATTGGTGTATTCGGTGTTGCGGTCGGCATAGTTGACGCCGACGCAGACGATCTTGTCGGGCGCCGGCACCGGCGGCAGGAACACCACCTCGTCGAGCGCGTAATCGGCCGAGGCGCCGGCGGCGAGATCGGCGGCGCGGCCGAGCCCGTCCATCGCCAGGAGCGCGCGCAGATCGGCGCAGCTTGCCCCGAGCCTGCGCCCGAGATCGACGACGCCCCGCCCCGCGACCGCGCCGAACGAGCGGCGCCCCGCGACCTCGAACGACATGAGCTTCATCGCCTCGCCTCCCCGTCCTGCCGGTGTAACTGCCGCGTGCTATGGTAGCGGCGCGCCGGGCAACATGAAACGCCGCGCTTGTCGCGCGCGGCGGCTCGGAAGGGAGCCCTCCCGTGCTGCTGGCCCTGCCGCTCCATGACGACACGCCGCGCATCGCGACGCCGATCGCGACTTACGGCCTGGCCGCCGCCTGCTGCCTCGTCTTCCTGTGGCAGGCGAGCCTGCCGCCGCGTCTGGCCGAACAGGCGGTCTACAGCTTGGGCATGGTGCCGGCGGTCCTGTTCGGACACGCGGAGCTGGCGGCGCATCTGCGCACGGTGCCGCCGTTTCTCACCATCTTCACCGCCATGTTCCTCCATGGCGGGTTGCTGCATCTCGGTGGCAACATGCTGTTCCTGTGCATCTTCGGGCGGGCGGTCGAATATGCGCTCGGTGCGTCGCGCCTGCTGCTGTTCTATTTCATCTGTGGGGCGGCGGCGGGACTGACCCAGGCGCTCATAGATCCCGCTTCCACGGTGCCGATGATCGGCGCGAGCGGCGCGATCGCCGGGATTCTGGGGGCCTATCTGGTGCTGCACCCGCGCGGCAACGTGGTGGTGCTGTTCTGGTTCATCATCATCGTGCGCTTTCTGTCGGTGCCGGCGGTAATCCTGCTCGGCCTGTGGTTCCTGCTGCAACTCATGGGCGCGCTATCGTCGGCGGCGGGCGAGCCCGGCGTCGCGACGTGGGCGCATGTTGGCGGCTTCATCGCCGGCATGGCCCTGGTGCCGCTGTTCCGCAGGAGCGGCGTGCGCCTGTTCCATCCCGCGCGCACGTCTTCCTTCACGCTCGCGCCGCGACGGCGCCAGCGTGGTCCCTGGGGATAGAAACGAACGGGCGGCGCGATCAGGCGATGGTCGCGGCGCCGGCGCTGGCGACCTGCTCGTCCTCGTGCGACTGCACGCCGGAGACGCCGATCGCGCCGACGCATTCGCCCTGGTACATCACGGGTACGGCGCCCTGGATCGGAATGCCGGCCGGGAACTTGAGGAAGGCCGGGCGGTCCTTGAGCCGGTCCTCCATGAATTTAGAGGGACGCCGCAGCGCCACCGAGGTCAGAGCCTTGCCTTGCGATACGGCGGCGGTGGTGGGGCTGGCGCCGTCGAGACGCTCGAACAGCAGCAGGGTGCCGGCATCGTCGACGATCGCGATCGAGACGGCCCACTTGTTCTTCTGCGCCTCGGCCTTGCACGCATTCATCATCTTGTGGGCGTCTTCGGACGTCAGTGTCGGACGCGTACGCATGTGTCCTCCTTAAGGGCAATGGCGGCGGATCGTACCCCGGATTCGCCGCGCCGCGCCAGCCTCCGCCCCGGCCATCCCTTGGGTGGAAACAACGGCGTGCGTCTGTTATCTATGATGGCGTTTCGCGCGCCGTTTTTGAATGTCGAGGAAACCCATGCGCCCACGCCGCGTCTTCCTCCATCTCGCCCTGGTGCTGCTGTTCGCGGCGTTCGTGCCGTTGCGTCCGGCCGCCGCGTCTGCCGATCCCAGCGCCTTCATGGTCGGCATCGGCAACCGCGTGCTCGATATCATCAACGACAAGCGGACCAGCGACGCCCAGCATAGGGAGCAGTTCCTCCAACTCGCCGACCAGTCCTTCGACGTTCCGAAGATCGCTCAGTTCGTGCTCGGCCGCTATTGGCGCAGCGCGAGCGACGACGAGAAGGCCCGGTTCATCCAGGCGTTCAAGACCTACATGGTCCAGGTCTATTGGTCGCGCTTCAACAGCTATGCCGGCGAGACCTTCCAGGTGACGAACACCAAGGACGAAGGCAACGGCACGATTCTCGTCACCACCGAGATCCTGCGGACCGAGAGCGGCAAGCCGTCGGTCAAGGTGTCATGGTCGCTGGTCGCGATCGGCCAGAGCTTCAAGATTCGCGACGCCAGCCTCGAAGGCGTGAGCCAGGCCCTCACCTATCGCGAGGAATTCGCCTCCATCATCGAGCATAACGGCGGCAAAGTCGCGCCGCTCATCGACCAGCTCAACGATCGCGCGAAGGGCTGAGCGCGGCGAGGCCCGAAGCGCGCGGATGCACGGCCGGGTCCCCGACCGCCCGACCCTGACCGACCGCACGGTCGCCGCCGGGCACGCGGCGCTCGAGGGGCGCAGCCTGGGCGTGCGGGCGTTCCTGCCCTTCGCCGGACCGGCGGTGATCGCCTCGGTCGCCTACATGGACCCCGGCAATTTCGCCACCAACATCGAGGCCGGGGCGAAATACAACTACGATCTCCTGTGGGTGGTCCTGCTCGCGAACCTGATCGCGATGCTTTTCCAGGCGCTCTCGGCCAAGCTCGGCATGGTCACCGGCCGCAATCTGGCCGAATTGTGCCGCACGCATTTTCCCCAGCCCGCGGTGTGGGCGATGTGGATCGTCGCCGAGGTCGCGGCAATGGCGACCGACCTCGCCGAATTCCTCGGCGGCGCGATCGGGCTTTCGCTCCTGTTCCACCTGCCGCTCATCGCCAGCATGGTCGCGACGGGCGTCATCACCTACGCGATCCTGCTGCTGCAGCGCACCGGGTTCCGGCCGCTGGAGCTGCTGATCGGCGCCTTCGTCGGAATCATCGGCCTCGCTTATCTCGTCGAGCTGGCGGTGGCGCCGCCGCACTGGGGCGCGGTCGCGTTCCATGCCGTGGTGCCGCACCTCGCCGACGGCTATGCCTTGACCCTGTCGATCGGCATCATCGGCGCCACGGTGATGCCGCACGCCATATATCTTCATTCGAGCCTGACCCAGAACCGCGTCGTGCCGCGCGACGAGGCCGAACGGCGCAAGCTCATCCTGTTCTCGAACCGCGAGGTGCTGCTCGCGCTCGGCTTCGCCGGGCTGGTGAACATGGCGATGGTGTGCATGGCCGCCGCCGCGTTCCACCAGGCAAACGCCGACGTGGCGACGATCGAGACCGCCTACCGCACGCTCATTCCGCTCCTGGGATGGGGCGCCGCGGGCGTGTTCCTGGTGGCCCTCATCGCCTCGGGCCTCTCCAGCTCGGCGGTTGGCACCCTGGCGGGTCAGGTGGTGATGCAGGGCTTCGTCGGGATCAGCATTCCGATCTCGGTGCGAAGGCTGGTCACCATGGCGCCGGCCTTCGTGGTGGTGGGCTTCGGCGTCGACGCGACCCAGGCGCTGGTGCTGAGCCAGGTCGTGCTGAGCCTTGCATTGCCGGTGCCGATGGTGACCTTGCTGCTCCTCAGCGGCCGCGCCGACGTGATGGGCGCCTATGTCAACAGCAATCTCACCGCGCGCCTGGCCATTCTCGCGGCCGTGATCGTGCTGGCGCTCAACCTGTTGCTGGTGCTCCAGGTGTTGGGCATCGCCATCCCCTTCCTCTCCGCGTGATGGGTGCAAGAATGGCCGACGAGAAGAGCTACGACTATGTCATCGTCGGCGCCGGCTCGGCCGGCTGCACCTTGGCGCACCGGCTGAGCGAGGATGCGGGCGTGCGCGTCCTGGTGCTCGAGGCGGGCGGCTGGGACAGCGATCCCTTGATCGGCATTCCCATCCTGTGGGGCCGCAACGCGCTGCAAAGGCGGCACGATTGGAACTACTCGACCGAGCCTGAGGCGACGCTCGCGGGCCAGCGCCTGCCCATTTATCGCGGCAAAGTGATCGGCGGCTCGTCCTCGATCAACGCCATGGCCTATGTGCGCGGCCATCGCAGCGACTATGACCGCTGGGCCGGGTTCGGCCTGCAGCACTGGTCCTACGCCCACGCGCTGCCCTACTTCAAGCGCCAGGAGACGTGGCAGGGCGGCAGCGATCCCTATCGCGGCGGCGACGGGCCGCTCACCACCTGCACGCCGGACTTCGCCGATCCGGTCGGCGACGCCTTCCTCGAGGCGGGCGCTGCGGCGGGGCTGCCCGCGACGCCGGACTACAACGCTGCGCAGCAGGAAGGGTTCTGCCGCTCGCAATCCACCATCCGCAACGGCAAGCGGTGCAGCGCGGCGGTCGCTTATCTGCGCCCGGCGCTCATGCGCCCCAACCTCGCGGTCGAGACCGGCGCGCTCGTCACAAAGGTCGTGATCGAGGGCGGGCGCGCGGTCGGCGTCGCCTACGACAAGGACGGCGCCAGCGTCACGGTGCGCGCGGACCGTGAGGTGATCCTGAGCGGCGGCTCGATCAACTCGCCGCAGCTCCTGATGCTGTCCGGCATCGGCGATCCCGACGAACTGCGCCGCCACGGCATCGCGGTGCGGGCGCCGCTGCCGAGCGTCGGCCGCAACCTCCAGGACCACATCACCGCAGATGTCGATTTCCTGCGCACCGAATCCGGGCCGCTGCATCGCATGCTGCGCTACGACCGCACCGCGATCGAACTGGCCAAGGCGCATTTCCTCGGCAAGGGCATGTTCGCCGGTGTGCCCAACAACGTCATGGCCTATCTGAAGGCGACGCCCAACGCCCCGATCCCCGACGTCCAGATGCTGTTCCGGCTCGCGCCGGCGACCGCCGGCCCCTATTTCGAGCCGTTCAAGCATGCCTATGACGACGGATTCGGCTGCCGACCGGTGGTGCTGCGGCCGGAAAGCCGCGGCCGGCTCAGCCTCGCCTCGGCCGACCCGCGCGCGGCGATGCGCATCGAGCTGAACTTCTACGCCGCCGAGGCCGACCGCAAGGCGATGCGCGCCGGCATCCGACTCGCGCGCGAGATTTTCAGCCAGGCGCCGCTTCAGCGCTTCATCGCCAGCGAGATCGCGCCAGGGCCGGACGTGGTCTCCGACGCCGACATCGACGCCCATGTGCGCAAGACCGCGGCCACCGTTTTCCACCCGCTCGGCACCTGCAAGATGGGAGCGGACAGCGACGAGACCGCAGTGGTCGATGGCGAGCTCAAGGTGCGCGGGATCGACGGCTTGCGCGTGGTCGACGCCTCGGTCATGCCCGACCTGGTCGGCGGCAACATCAATGCGCCCGTCATCATGATTGCCGAGAAGGGCGCCGACATGATCCGGGGCCTGCCGGCGCCGGCGCCGTTGAACGTGTGATCGCTTATCGCTGCGCCGAAGCGGCGAACGCGGCCAGCTCGCGGTTGAAGCGCGGCGCGTCCTCGAAAAACGGCGCGTGGCCGATACCGTCGTAAAGCGACAGCGTCGCGCCCGGCACGCTCGCAGCGGTGAACCGGCCCATCGCCGGCAGGATGAGGCGATCCTCCGTGCCATGCGTGACCAGCACGGGCAAGGTCAGGCGCGCGAGCATGTCGCCGGGTTCCGGCGCGCGGCCGCCGATCATGGCGCGCACCTTGGCCGGGACGACCATGTTGAACGCCAGCATGGTCTCGAAATCTCCGGCTTCCGGCGCCGTGGCGAAGATGGCGCGCAAGAAGCTCCGCGTCGCGCGGATGTTGGCGGCAAGGTCGTCCGACACTAATCCGGCTATCGCCTTGAGCGCCGGACCGCGCAGTTCGTCGGCGCTCTTGGTCACCGCCGCGACGAAATTGATGCCGGCGATGCCGCCGATGCCGTGGACCCGTACATAATCCGAGATGACGCGTCCGCCATAGGACCACCCCACCAGGACCGGACGCTTCAAGCCCGCTGCGGCGATGACGGACGCCACCTCGTCGCCCCACAAGCGGGCATCGAGATAGGCGTCGCCGCGCAGCGGCTTGTCCGACGCACCGTGCCCGCGCAGATCATAGGCGACCATGCGGAACTTGCGTGCGAGCTCGGGATCGTCGAGCTGGCGCGTCCACGACAGCAAGGACTGCGAGAATCCATGGATGAACAGGATTTCCGCGCCGGCCGGATTGCCCCATTCGCCTGCCGCGATGGCGAGCCCGTCCGGCGCCGTGACGGCGATCGGCCGCATCCCGCCCTCCCTTATGCGTTCGCACCCGAGAACGGCATCTTCAGCGCGCCGGGATGGATCACCGTCGCTTGCGGCAGCGCGGCGATGGAGCGGGCGCCGACCTGGCCCATCGCCATGCGGATTTCCTCGGAGAAGAATTCCAGCACGTGCGTCCCGCCCTCCTCGCCCAGCGCCGCCACGCCGAACAGGAACGAGCGGCCGGTGAAGACGCATTTGGCGCCCAGCGCCAGCGCGCGCACCACGTCGAGCCCGGTGCGGATGCCGCTGTCCATGAGGACAGTGATGCGGTGGCCGACCCGCTCCACCACCGCCGGCAGGATGTCGATGGCGGGCGGCGCCGCGTCGAGCGTGCGGCCGCCATGGTTCGAGACGATGACGCCATCGGCGCCGAGCGTGAGCGCGCGCATGGCGTCGTCGGGATGGATGATGCCCTTGATGATCAGCGTCCTGGGCCACAGCTTGCGCACGCGCTCGATCGTCTCCCACGCGAACCCGCCCCTCATTTCGCGCGACGAGCAGGCGGAGATGTCGGCGTTGGTGGCGTTGGGCCCGGCATAGGCCCGGAAATTCTCCGGGCACGGCGTGCCCTGGCGCAGCACCTCGAGCGCCCAGAGCGGCGAGGTCGCGATGTCGATCACCGTCTTGATTGTGGGCTTGAACGGCACCGCCAGGTTGTTGCGCCAATCCTGCGGCCGCTTGGCCCGGACCGGCGTGTCGATGGTCACCACCAGCGCGTGCGCGCCCGCCGCCTCGGCGCGGCGCACCAAGTCGAAGGTGATGCGGTTGTCGTTGCCTGGCGAGCCGTAAAGCTGGAACCAGAACACGTCGGGCGCGATCTTGGAGATCTCCTCGATCGAGGCGCTCGCCGGCGTCGACAGCACGTAGGGCACCTTCATCGCCTGCGCCGCGCGCGCCAGATGGCGCTCGGCCTTGGGCCACAACAGCCCGCCCATGCCCATGGGCGAGATGCCGATGGGCGCGGCATAGCGCCGCCCGAACAGCTCGATCTCGGTGGAGATGCCGCCCGAGCCCAGCCCATAGCGCGCCACCAGCTTGACGGCGTCGAGCGCGACGCGGTTGCTGTCGCGCACCGTGTTCTCGCCGCAGCCGCCATCGACGAAGTCGAAGGCGAAGCGCGGCACGCGACGGCGCGCGCGCTTCCTCAGATCGGCGATGGTGGGATACTGGCGATGGAGCTTGGGCAGGCCCTCGGCGCCGCTGCCGCCGCGCTTCCTGGGCTCGATCTCGACCGGCTGGGCCGGCGATTTGGCATCCATGATCCCCTCACCTCGGTCCGTCGTATTCGAGAATGTACAGCCCGGCATTGGTGTCGGTCACGTACATGATCCCGCGCGTGTCGACATGCACGTCGCAGGACTGAATGACGCGCGGGCGGCTCGCCTGCGCCGGGATCATGCGCTCGGGCGCTTCGGGCACGAAATGCCCCGCCTCGCGCGGGCGGAACGGATCGGCGATGTCGAAGGCGCGCACCCCGGCATTGTACCAGGTGGCGAAAATGAGGCTCGAGCTTTGGAACGAGCCGGGCCGATTCTCGTGCAAATTATGCGGCCCGAACTTGGCGCCCTTGGCGCGATAGTCGGCTTCTTCGGGCTGCGGCATGGTGGCGATGCTGACAGGGTTCGCAGGCTCGCGCACGTCGAACACCCAGGCGCACTTGGTCCCGTCAGCGCCGTTGTCGGCGGTGGCCTCGTCGGCGACGATCAGCAGGTTGCGGTCGGGCAGCGGCAGCGGCGAGTGCGTGCCGCCGCCGAAGGGCGGCGACCAGTTGCGATGCACGAGAAGAAGCGGCTTGGCCGGGTCGCTGACATCGTGGACGGTGAGCCCGCCGTCGCGCCACGCGCCATAGGCGAGATTGCCCGCGACCAGCGCGTGGTGCAGCGCGTAGCGGCCTTTCCAGGTGGGCGTCTCCCCGCCCGCGCGCCACATGCCCTCCATCCACCAGCGCCCGACGATGGCGGGCTTGGCAGGTTCTGCCATGTCGACGATCGCCAGGATATGATCGGTGAAGCCGTCGAAATGCGCCGACACATAGGCGTAGCGGCCCCCGACATACCACATGCGATGAATGCCGAGCCCGTCGATCGACAGGACGCCGATCTCGCGCGGCGCGGCGGGATTCGACACGTCATAGACGCGCATCCCCGCCGCGAACTTCAGGTCGCGGCGCTGCGTGTCGGCCAGGGGCCGCGTGAAATAATCCGCCGAGACCAGCGATTTCGCCGGGTTGGGGCCGTTCACCACCAGCAGCAAATCGTCGTGAAGCTGGATATGGCTCGCGCGCGTGTTGGGCGGCATGGCGATGAAGCCCGCGACGCTCGGCTTCTTGGGGTCGCGCAGATCGAGGATGGTGACGCCCTCGGCATAGGTCTGGCCGACATAGCCGTAGCCGCTGCGATGGCGCATGAACTGCACGCCGTCGGGCTTGCCGCCCTGGTCGCAGCGCGCGAGGAAGCGGATGTTGCGGCTGGAATCCGCGTTCATCGCGCGTCTCCCAGCACGAGCGGCGCGATGCCGAGGGACGATGCGAGCTTGGCGAGGCTCGCCGCCAGCGGCGGGCGGATCGGTATGCCGGCCTTGGCACGTGCCGCCTCGGTGCGGTGGCCGTTGATGCCGGGATAGCGCACCTCGCCGCCGCCCGGCATCGGCTGCGAAGTGCGGATGTCGCGCGCCACGATGTCGACGCGGCGCTTGAAGTCCGCGACATCGCCGAAGCTCGCGACGTTGAGCGCCATGATGGCCTGGCCGGTGTTGCCCTCGGTAGCGGCGTCGTCGATGCTGACCGTGTCGCGGCCGGTGCGCGCGCCGTTGAGCGCGCCGCCCATCAGGCTGAACGCCAGCGACAGCCCGAAGCCCTTGTAGCCGCCGATCGGCAACAGCAGCCCGTGGATCGCGTCGTTGGGATCGGTGATGGGGCGGCCGGCGCGGTCCATCACCAGGCCTTCCTCCAGCCTCTCGCCGTTGTCGGCGGCGAGCCTGATCTTGCCGGCCGAGGTCGCGGTGGTGGCGATGTCGAGCACGATCGGCGCCTCGTCCTGAGTCGGGATGGCGATGGCGATGGGGTTGGTGCCGAGCAGCGCCTCGATCCCGCCGGTGGGCGCCATGTGGTTGTTGTTGGCGACCGCGAGATAGAGCCCGATCATGTCGCGCGCCAGCGGCATCGCCGCATAGCACGCGCCGGCGCCGGCATGGTTGCTGCGCCGCGTGCCGACCCAGGCGACGCCGTTCTTCGCCGCTTGCTCGATCGCGATTTCCGCCGCGCGCCGCATGACGAGGTGGCCCAGCCCGTTGTCGCCGTCCACCAGCGCCGTCGCCGGCGCCTCGGCGACGACGCGGATTTGCGGCCTGGGATTGATGCCGCCGGCCTTGAGCCGCGCGATGTAGGACGGCAGGCGCACGATGCCGTGGCTGTCGACGCCGCGCAGATCGGCGAAAAGCATCATCTCGGATGTGGCGTCGGCCTCGTCGCCCGGGACGCCGCAGGAGGCGAGCGCGCTCGCCATGAAGCGGCGCCCGTCGGCCGCTGCGAAGCGCCGCTCATTTATCGTGCTGCTCTCGACCATCCCCATCCTCCCGCGGCGGAATTATAGCCGGTCGCGGCACCTGATATAGTCGGCGCGTCAGGCGTGGAGGCAGCGATGCTGGTGTTCGACCTCAAGGCGGAACAGTCCTTCGATCCTAAGCACCACGTCGAGAAGATTCTCGGCACGATCGGCGAGGGCGACGTGACGGTGGCGTGCTGGGAGCCGGGGCAGGTCAGCCCCAACCATTGCCATCCTCACGCCACCGAAATCTATTTCTGCTTCGAGGGCGGCGGGCACATGCGCACGCCGGATGGGCTGGTCCCGGTGACGCCTGGCGCCTTCGTCGTCCATCCGCCGGGCGAGTTGCACGAATACGTCAACGGCCCGCAACGCACGCTGCTCTTCCGGGTGCGCTATGGCAGCGACATGGCGTCCCGCACCAAGGACTGGCCGAGCAATCCGGCATGGCGCGCCCGCCCTGTCGACGCCGATTATTTCCGGTAGCTGATATAATCGGCCCATCGCAGAGGATTCCCGCCATGCCCAAGCCTGTCCGCCGCATCGTCACTGGCCATAACGCCGCCGGAAAGTCGGTCATCCTGATGGACGGCCCTGCGCCCGATCAGCTCCAATCGCTGTTCTCGCCGGCCTATTACAGCGCGCTCATCTGGGAGACCGACCGCTCGCCCGCGTTGAACCGCGGCAACGAGGACACGGCGCCGGCGGGCAAGCGCGTGCCGACCCCGCCGCGCCATCGCGGCGGCAGCGTGTTCCGCATCTCCGACATCCCGCCCGATAGCGCCTATGGCGACACCACCAAGGTCGACATCGCGGTGCAGGGCGCGCACACCACCGCGGAAGGGCGCAAGCGTCATTTCCTTTTCCACAAGACCGACACGGTCGACTATGCGATCTGTCTCGAGGGCGAGATCTGGGCGATGATGGACGAGGGCGAGGTGCTGATGAAGGCAGGCGACGTGCTGGTGCAGCGCGGGACCCATCATTCCTGGGCCAACCGCAGCGACAAAATGTGCCGCATGGCCTTCATCCTGCTCGACGCGGAGAAATTGGACTGACCGCTCATTTCGCGGATACTCGGACGTGGAGGGAACCATGAAGCTCGCCGGTCAGGTCGCGATCGTCACCGGCGGCGGCCGCAACATCGGCGAGGAGATCGCCAAGCTGTTCGCGTCCGAGGGCGCCGCAGTCGCCATCGTCGACAACGACCGCGGGCGGTGCGACCGCGTCGCCGCCGCGATCCTCGAGACGGGAAGCGAGGCGATGGCGCTCGTCGCCGACGTGTCCAAGGGCAGCGACGTCGAAGCGGCGGTCAACCAAGTGATCGAACGCTTCGGTCGCATCGACATCCTGGTCAACAACGTCGCGATCTCCGACAACAAGACCATCCTCGACATCGGCGAGGACGAGTGGGACCGGGTGATCGCGGTCACGCTCAAGAGCCAGTTCCTGATGGCGCAGCATGTCGCGCGCCAGATGGTGAAGCAGGGGCCGGGCGGCAGGATCGTCAACATGGGCTCGACCTCCGGCCATCGCGGGCGGTCGCGCGCCGTCGCATATTCCGCCGCCAAGGGCGGCGTCGCCAATTTGACCCGCGCCATGGCGGTGCAGTTGGCGCCCCATGGCATCCGCGTCAATTCGATCTCGCCCAACAAGACGGGCTCGCCCGTCGGCCGCGACGAGTTCGATCCGACCCGCCCCATCACCAATTTGGTGAAGCGCCCGGGCCAGCCGATCGAGACGGCGCGCGCGGTGCTGTTCCTGGTCAGCGAGGATGCGTCCTTCATCGTCGGCGAGAACATCTTCGTCGATGGCGGCGTGATGGCGATGGAAGTGCCCTGAGCGATGGCGACGCGGATCGCCAGCGCCGAGCGCGGCGGCACGTTCTGGACCCAGGCGCTGGCGCTCAAGACCGTGCTCGACCGCGAGACGGGGCTCGCTCCGGTCGAGGTGCTGGATAGCGCGGGCGCCAGCGTCGAAACCGCCGAGCGGCTCGAGGACGGGAGCGCGGATTTCGGCTTCATGGCGGCGAACTGGGTCCCGCGCGCGGCGCGCGGCGAGCGCCCGTTCGCGCACAAGCTCGACCTGCGCATCGCCGCTCCGATGAATGCGGGGCCGCTGTTCTTCATCGCACGCGCGGATGCCGCGATCCGCACCGTCGCCGATCTCGCCGGCAAGCGCGTGGTGTTCGGCCCCGAGAAAAGCGGCATGGCGCAGCACGCCCGCACCATGCTGGACCTCTTGGGCCTTGCGGTGACGCCGCTTTTTCTCGATTTCGCCGCCGGGGGTGCTGCGGTCGAGACCGGCAGCGCCGACGCGCAGCTGCAATGCCCGATCCCGAACGCCGTGATGACTGCGCTGAGCGAGCGCGTGGCGGTGCGCGTGCTACCCTATGACGAAGGGCAGCTCGAGCGGCTGCGCGACGCCGTTCCCTATTACCGCGACGCGGTGATGCGGGCGGGCGCGCTGCGCGGCCTCGAGCGCGATATGCAGCAAGTGGGCGTGCTCAACCTCCTCGTGGTCCATGCGCGGGTGAGCGATGCTGTGGCGGAAGCGGTGGCGCGCGCGGTGGCGTCCAACGCCGGGGAGCTGGCACGGCTCAATCCGCTGTTCATCGGGCTCGAGACGCTGCTGCGCGAAGTCGGGACGTTGGGCGAGGTGCCGCTTCATCCCGGCGCGCGCAACGCCTATCGCGCGCTGGGGCTGATGAGATAAGACCAAACCGGGAGGATCGGCCATGAACAGGAAAGCGGCGCTCGCGGGCGTCTTGATGCTGGCGCCGCTGTGCGCCCATGCGGACGACAATGTGAAGGTCGGGCTCTCCAACACGAGCAGCGATGTCGGTGTCTTCATCGCCGACAAGAAGGGCTATTTCCGCGACGAGGGCCTGAGCTTCACCGGCATCCCGTTCGACAGCGCCGCCAAGATGGTGGCGCCGCTCGGCTCGGGCGAACTCGACGTCGGCTCGGGCTCGGCGGCGGCGGGCCTCTACTCGGCTTACGCGCGCGGCATCCATGTCGCGATCGTCGCCGACACCGCCTCGGCGCCGCCCGGCTATGGCCACAACATCCTTCTGGTGCGCAAGGACCTGATGCTCAGCGGCCGCTACAAGACGCTGGCCGACTTCAAGGGCATGAAGGTCGCGCTCACGGCGCCGGGTGCCAGCTCCAACTCGACCATGAACGAGGCGCTGAAGCAGTGGGGCCTGAGCTTCCATGACATCGAGCCCGTCTATCTGGGCTATCCCCAGCACGTGGTCGCGCTCATCAACAAGGGCGTCGATGCCAGCCTCACCGCCGAGCCGGCCGCGACCCAGGCAATCGTCGCCGACGCCGCCATCCGCATCACCTCGGACGACGTGATCGATCCCTTCCACCAGGCCGCCGTAGTGCTCTATTCCGCCGCCTTCGCGCATGAGCGGCGCGAGGTCGCGACGCGCTATATGCGCGCGTATCTCCGCGCGGTGCGCTACTACAACGGCGCGCTGGCGGGCGGCAAGCTCGCTGGGCCCAACGCCGACGACGTGATCGCGATCCTGACGCAATATACCGCGATCAAGGACGCCTCGGTCTATCGCGCGATCTCGCCCCAGGGCTGCAATCCCGACGGCTATGTCAACGAGGCGAGCCTCAAGAAGGACTTCGTCTTCTACCGCCAGCAGAACTGGGTCGAGGGCGAGGTCGCGGTCGAGCAGGTGATCGACAATTCCTTCGTCGATGCCGCGCTCAAGACGCTGGGGCGCTACAGCCCGCCGGAACATTGAGACGCACGATGGGCCGCCTCTTCGCTGCCGCGCTCGTGGCGCTCGCGCTCGCCGGACAGGCCAAGGCCGACGATGCCGTCGATCTCGACCTCGTGCTCGCGGTCGACGTGTCGGGAAGCGTGAACGCGGCGCGCTACGAGCTGCAGAAGCAGGGCTACGCGGGGGCGTTCCGCAATCCGCGCGTGGTCGACGCCATCGCCGGCGGCGCGCATCGTGCGATCGCGGTCACGCTCATGCAATGGACCGGCCCGACCCTCCATGTCGTGGCGGTCGGCTGGACCGTGGTGCGCGACCGCGCTTCGGCCGACGCGCTCGCCGAGCGGCTCGCGGCGATGCCGCGCGAGCTCTACGGCGGCGGCACCTCGCTCAGCGGCGCCATCGACTATTCCATGGAGCTGCTGGCGCAGAGCCCCTATCGCGGCGAGCGGCGGGTCATCGACATCTCGGGCGACGGCTCCAATAATCGCGGTCGCCCGGCGGAATTGGCGCGCGACGAGGCGGTGGCTGCGGGCGTGGTGATCAACGGACTGCCTATCCTGGCACTCGAGCCGGATCTCGACACCTATTATCATGCCAACGTGATCGGGGGTGCGGGCGCCTTCGTGGTCGCAGCGCAGACCTACGAGGTCTTCGCCCAGGCGATCCTCGACAAGCTCGTCAACGAGATCGCCTGGCGTGCCGACCTGCGCGCCCGATACGCCGTCCGCTGATGCGCCGTCCGCTGTTGCGTTGCCGGGCGCCGGATCTCGATCTCACACGCCGCCGTTGGCGCGCTTCTTGGCGATGTCCTTCATCTCCTCGAGCGATTCCGCGACCCGCCGGCTCAGCACGTTGAAGGCCTCGGTATTGGCCTTGGTCATGAGATCGGTCACTTCGCGGGCGTTGATCATGCCCTTCTCCAGCGCCGACTTCGAGAACTCGGTCTGCTTTGCCACCCGCTCTTCCATGGAACCGTTCGGCACGAACAAGCTGGTGAACATCTCCGAGAACTCTTCCATGGTGCGGCGCGCGATTTCGAGCTGGTGCCGCAGGACCGCTTGAGCGCCTTCGAGCGCCAATTGGTTGGCCTGAGTCAACGCCTCGATGTTTTTGCGCTGCATTGCAACAACGGTTTCGAGATCGACGGTAGGCGCGCGCATGTCGCCGAACGCCTTGCCGAAATCCTGCAGCCATTCGGCGCCCGGAACGGGATTTGCCATGCGATCCTCCCTCAAAAATCTGGATCGATTCGAGCATGCGCCCGCGTCCGCCCGCCGTCAAAGAAATTCTCGGTCCGCGTCAGCGCGGCGCGGGGCGCGGCTCGGCTAGCGACGCGCTATCGAGCACGGCCTTGAACTGGCGCTTGATGCGCTCGGTCAAGTCGTTGGTTTCCTGATCGTTGCTCATGACATAAGGCGTCATGAACATGATCAGCTCGGTGCGCCCCGCGGCGTCGTTGCGGGTGCCGAAGAGGCTGCCGAGCAGCGGAATCTCGTGCAGGATCGGGATGCCTTGGCTGTTGCGGTTGTCCTGGTTCTGAATGAGGCCGCCGAGCAGGACGGAATTGCCGCTCTTGACGCTGATCGTGCTGGTCAGGCGGCGCTGGCTGAAGGTCGGCGAGTTGATGCTGGAACTGGTGGTCGGCACCACGTCGCTCACCGACTGGTTGATGTCGAGCGTGACATAGCCGCTGGCATTGACGCGCGGCGTCACCTCGAGCACGACGCCGGTTTCCTTGTACTGCACGTTGCTCAGCACCAAGGGGCTCGACGTCGCGGTGCTGGCGGCCGACTGGGTGATGATCGGCACCACGTCGCCGACCTGGAGCCGCGCCGTCTGGTTGTCCAGCACCATGAGGCGCGGCGTCGAGATGACCTTGGTCTGGGTCAGGCCCGAGAGCGCGCTGAGGACGACGCGCGGCGCGAGATTGGCGCCGGTAAAGGCGAGCGAGAAGCCGGGCACCGCCGGCGCGATCGCCGCCGCCGTCGCCCCGGTCGTGAGGAGGGTCGAGATATTGCCCGGACTGTTGCCGCCCGAGTTGAGGAAATACTGGACGCCGTATTGCAAATTGTCGTTGAGCGTGACCTCGGCCACCGTCACTTCGATCAGGACCTGGAGCGGCGGCGTGTCGATCTCGTCGAGCACCTGGCGGATCAGCGCATAGTCGCGCGGCGTCGCCGAGATGAGCAGCGCGTTGTGGGCGTCGTCGGCCTCGATCTTGACGCTCGGCTTGGCCTGCGACGGCGGCGCCGGGCTCGCGGGCGGCGCGAGCGTGGCGGCGAGCGGCGCCGACAGCAGCGGCGGCGGCGTCGGAAATCCGGGCGCCGGCGGCGGCACCAGGTCGGAGCCGGACAGGGCGTTGCCCACTGCGGCGAGGCCCTGCGGCGAGGCGGTCTGCGCGCCCTTCACTTCGACGTCGATGCCGGAGAGCGCGCCTTGCAGCGTCTGCGCCACCGGCCCGGCCTTGCCGTATTGCAAGTAGTAGACGTAGACGCGCTGCGCGTTGGCGTCACGCGTCTGGTCGAGCCGCGCCACCCACGCGCGCGCCTCGTCGAGATAGCGCGGCTCGCGCGTCAGCACCATGACGGCGTTGAGGCGATCGACGGCAAGGACGCGGATGACCGCGGCGGCGGCGTCCTTGCGCGTGGCGTCGAAGATGTTCTGCAGCTCGGTCACGACGGTCGCGGCGTCGGCGTTCCTCAACGGCAAAAGCGCGACCGAGGTGCCGCTCAGCGCGTCGACGTCGAAGATGCGGATCGTGTCCTCGGCAAGGCGCAGCTCGTCGCTGGTGCCGCGCACCATGAGGAGGCGGCGGCGCTCGTCCGGAATCATGGTCTGACCGGGCGGCAGCAGCTTGACCAGCACGCTCATCATGTCGGCGACCGCGACGAAGCGCACCGGGAAGACCTCAAGCCGCTCGCCGATCGCGCCGGGGCTCGCGATCTGCACCGCAGCCCGCGGCTTGCCGTCGGCGGGCCGCGCCATCACCCGGACGATGCCGTCCGACTGCACCAGCGCGAAGCCGCGGCTCTCCAGCACCGCCTCTAGCACGGGCAGAACCTCGTCGCGGCGCAGCGGGCGGCTCACGTTGAACGTGACCGGGCCGGCGACATCGGGATCGACCACGTAGTTGAGCTTCAAGGTCGCGCCCAGCACCGCGGCGATCACGTCGCGAATGTCGGCGCCGGAGAAGTTGAGCGTCACGTCGGCCGCACCGCCGCCGCTCGCCGGCGCCGCGGGTGCGCCGGAAGCCGGGGGCGGCGCAGCGGCGCCGCGGACGACGATCGGGGCCGGGATCGCGCCAGCCTCGGCGTTCTGCGGCAGGGTCGCGAGCGCGCGCGCGCCGCGCTGCTGGCTCTCGGGCGGCGCGGACGGGAGGAGGCTTTCCGGCAGCGTGGGCGGGGCCGGCGGCGCCCGCTCGGGCATCACGCAGGCGGACAGCGCAAGCGCGAGGAGGCCGGCGGCGCGTCCCGGGCGGAAGCGCCGCGCCGGCCGCGAGAACGCGAAGAATCGGGCGATGTCGAAGCCCCCCGGGCTCGCTGGACACAAGCGTTTTCTTGTGCCTACGATGCACCCGCGAAGGAAAGGATGTCAACGGCAGGTGGTGCGCCAAATCTTGCTTTCGCGTTCATGTCGTTCGAGTCTGAGAGTCGCGAGCTCTGACTGATCGTCTCCCCATGTTGATCTTGACTTTCCTCGCCATCGTCTCGGGCGCGGGGCTGGCGCTAGCGTGGTATCTGGCAGCCGCGCCGGTGCTCGAGCGTCTCGCCGCCACCCGCCTCGGGCATGCGCTTCATTCGCGCGCCGCGATGGCGCTCTTGCTGGTCCTGCCCTTCGCCGCGATCGCCGCGACCATCGCCTTGAACGGCGAGCGGCTGCGCCCGGCGCAGCAGCCCGCGCTGCAGAACCCGGCGCTCGACCAAGCGCGCAAGGAGGCGCCGCACGATCTCGAGACCGCGGTCCAGCAGCTCGAGGCGCGGCTCGCCAAGGAGCCCGGCGATCAGGACGGCTGGCGCCTCCTCGCCCGCTCCTACGAGCAGCTCGGCAAGCCGGACAAGGCGGCCGAGGCGTCGCGCCGCGCCGCAGCGCTCGGCGCAACCAGCGGCGACCCCGCGTCGCAATCGTCGCACGGCGAGGATCTCGTGACCGCCGCCAACGGCACCGTCGGGCCCGAGGCGCGGCAGGCCTTCGCCGCGGCGCTGGCCGCCGACCCCGGCGATCCGCGGGCGCGGTTCTTCCTTGGCCTCGCTTCGGCGCAGGACGGCAACAACGGCGAGGCGCTGCAGCGCTGGCTCGCGCTGGAGCGGGACTCGCCGGCCGACGCGCCCTGGCTCGAGGGCCTGCACGCCAATATCGGCCGACTCGCGGGCGCCATGGGATTGGGCGCCGACGATCTGGCGAAGCGGCGGAGCGCGCTCGCCGCCGCGAGCCCCGCCGCTCCCCGCTCGCCTGCCCCCGCCGCGGCCGCGCCCGGCCCAACGTCCGCCGACGTCGCCGCCGCCGCCGGCATGACTCCCGAGGACCGCACGGCGATGATCCGCAGCATGGTGCAGCGCCTCGCCGACGAGATGGCGCAGAAGCCGGGCGACGTCGACGGCTGGCTCAGGCTCGGCCGCGCCTATGCCGTGCTCGGCGAGAAACAGAAATCGCTCGACGCCTATCGTCGCGCCAGCGAGGCCGACCCGGCGCGCGCCGACGCGCGCCAGGCCTATGCCGACGCCCGCGCCGCGCTGGCGCCGGCGCAATGAAGGAGACCAGCATGAACCGAGCCGCGGCTGCACTGTGCGCCCTGGCGCTGCTCGCCGGTCCGGCGCGGCTCGCGCGCGCGGACGAGGCGGCGCCGGCGCTCGGCCCGCTCCTCGCCGGCAACACGGTGAGCGCCGTCATGTTCCTGCCGCACGACGCGCCCAAGGGCGGCGGCTCGCTCGAGAGGGTCATGTTCCAGGCGTACTTGCGCACCGACGGCAGCGCGCTGATCCGGCGCTGGGATGCCGCGCGCGACGCCTACACGGTGCCGGCGGAAGGGCGCTGGAGCGCGTCGGCGAGCACGCTGTGCCTCGACTTCCCAGGCTTCGGCGCCGCGCCCCGCGTTTGCGTCGAGGCCCATGTGTGGGGCCCGCGCATTGCCGGCAACACCGTCGGCGAGGGCCGCTTCGCGCTTCTCGACGGCGACATCGCGCCGGGCAACGCCATTATCGCCGCGCGCTGACGAGGGCGCTTTCCTTTCCGTCCGAACCTGCATAGATTCGGGCCGAGGCGCCGGATCGTTCCCGAGGAGGGGGCAGTGAAAATCGACGAAGTCAAGCGCAATGCGTTCGCCATGCCGTTGACGAGCCCGGCCTTTCCGCCGGGTCCCTACCGCTTCATCAATCGCGAATATCTGATCATCACCTACCGCACCGATCCGGCGGCGCTCGAGCGGGTGGTGCCGGAGCCGCTCAAGATCGCGGCGCCGCACGTCAAATACGAATTCATCCGCATGCCCGACAGCTCGGGCTTCGGCGACTACACCGAATCGGGCCAGGTGATCCCGATCACCTATAACGGCACGCCCGGCGGCTACGTCCATTCGATGTTCCTCGACGACGAGGCGCCGATCGCGGGCGGGCGCGAGATCTGGGGCTTTCCCAAGAAGCTCGCCAACGTGTCGTTCAAGGTCGAGACCGACACGCTCGTGGGCACGCTCGATTATGGCCGCATCCGCGTCGCGACCGGCACGATGGGCTACAAGTACCGCACGCTCGACGCCGCGGCGATCGCGCGTGCCGTGGTCGAGCCGGGCTTCCTGCTCAAGATCGTGCCGAACCCCGATTGCAGCCCGCGCATCTGCGAGCTGGTGCGCTACTACCTCGAAAACGTGACCGTCAAGGGCGCGTGGACGGGACCCGCCGGGATCGAGCTCGCGCAGCACGCGCTGGCGCCGCTCGCGGAGCTGCCGGTGCTCGAGGTGGTGTCGGCCGCGCATTTCGTCGCCGACCTCACATTGGGCCTCGGCGAAGTGGTGCACGACTATCTGAAATAGGCCGCACGGGCGGTTGCGCCGCTCGTCACTTGTCGTGCATGACCATCGGGCCGAAGGCGCTGTCGCGCAGGCGCTCGACATGGATGTCGAGGCATTTGTCGCCGGGCGTCTGTGCCTGCAATTGCTCGAACATCTTGAGCGCGCGCGGGTCGTGATGCTCGGCGAGTTCGTAGGCCTCGAGATACTGCATGATGAAGGGCGAGTTGGCGCGCGTCTCGTCGATCGGCTCGTAGATGCCGAGCGGCTCTTCCTTGCCCTTCGGGACGATGACGTGGATCGGGCGGAACACGATGTCCGAGATCTGCGAGCGCGTCGCCTCGCTGACGCAGATGCGGGTGCCGAAATACTTGTTCACGCCCTCGAGGCGCGAGGCGGTGTTCACCGCGTCGCCCAGAGCGGTGTACTGCATGCGGTTGTGCGAGCCGAAATTCCCGACGACGGCGCGGCCGGAATGGACGCCGATGCGCGTCACGCCCAGCGCGATGCCGTTCTGGCGCTGCTCGGCGCGGAAGGCCTCGGAGAACTTGTCGATCGCCAGCGCGCACTGCACTCCGCGCTCGGCATGGTCGGGCTGATCGGCGGGCGCGTTGAAGATGGCGAACACGGCGTCGCCGATGAACTTGTCGACCGTGCCCTCGAGCGACAGGATCGCCGCGCACACGCCGTCGAGATAGGCGTTGAGCATGTGCGCCAGCGCACGGCTGTCGACCTTTTCCGACAGCGTGGTGAAGCCCTCGAGGTCGGTGAAGAGGAAGGTCATCTCGCGGCTCTCGCCCTCGAGCGTGAGCTTCTCGGGGTCCTTGACCAGCTTCTCCACCACCTTGGGCGAGACATAGCGCGAGAACGCCGTCTGGATGAACTCCCGCTGCCGCCGCAGATTGCGGCCGGTGACCATGTCGGTGCCCCACTGCGACAGCCCGCCCGCGATCGACGGGCTGATCAGCACGATCGAGACGCCAGCATAACGGAAGAGCGCGAACCCGCCGGCCCACAACATCGCGAACGAGATGAAGCCGAGCGCGATGCGCAATGGCAGCGCCACCTGCAATCCGCCTAACCCGGCGCCGACCAGCGCCATCACCAGCACGACCATGATCTCGGCGCCGATGCCGAGATTGCGCGGCGGCCGGTGGTTCAGGAGCTGCGAGACCGCATTGGCGTGGATCTCGATCCCCGGGAGGCTTCCCTCGTTGCCGCCATAGACCGACGAGAACGGAGTGCGGTGACGATCGGTGAGCGATACCACCTCGCCGATCAGCACGATCTTGTCCTTGACCCAGGCGGGGGGGAGCACCGGCACGAGATGCGAGGGAAAGATTTTGAACGGCGGGGTCTGCCGGTCGGGTCGGCCGTGCCACACCATTTCCGGCTGCACGTTGGGGGTCTCGACGCCGACCTTAGCGAGGAGGCCGCGCGCGAAGCCGGGCATGGTCGTGCCGTCGCGCTGCTCGACCTCGGGGATGATCCAGCGCGCGGTTCCGAACGTGTCGGAGGCGATCTCGGCCGCGACCCGGTCTTTGGCCGGAATGAACTGATTGAGATAAGCCAACTGCTTGTCGTCGACGATCTCGGGATTGCTGGTGTAGCTGACGACGACCGGGACCTTGAGATTGGCGATGGTCTCCTTGAGCTCCGCGTCCTTGGTCGGCTCGGTCGACTGGTCGAGCAGGATGTCCATGGCGATGGCGCGCGGCTGGCGCTGCTCCAGCGCCTTGAGCAGGTTGCTCAGGAAGGCGCGGTCGACCGGCGAGCGGTAGGGAAAGAGCTGGAGCGTGTCCTCGTTGATCGCGGCGATGACGATGTCCGGGTCCTGCGGCTCCGGCGGCAGCAAGGTCGCGACCCGAAGATCCTCGACGAAGCGCTCCGCCTGGGTCAGGAAGGCGACGGTGTGGGTCAAGACGATCGCCGCGGCGGTCGTCAGCACGACCACCGAGAGCTGCAGCACGATTTCCTTGGAGAGGCGCTTCAGCTTGCCCATCCTGCGCCCCCGTCGGGACCGCTATTTCTTGAGCATGGCGAGCAGCGCGTTGGCCTGGTTGTCGCAGCCGACCTCGGCCATCCAGCTCGCGCGCATCACGTCGTTATCGACCGCCGCCGGGATGAGACGCATCGTCACTGGCGCCATCTTGCCGCCGACATTGATGACGTAGCTCGTATGGTCCCTGAGCGGCAGGTTGGCCGGCATCTGCAGGCGGTCGGCCGCGGCCGGCCACGAGCCCGACACGGTCCAGCTCCGGTCCGCGGGCGAGATCGCGACCTGCGACTGGCCCAGATCCTCGCTCCGCCACAGCACCACCGGGCGGCCGTAGGTGACGCAGCTCGTGCCGGGATGGGTCACGTCGACGACCCAGGGATCGGGCAGCTTCACCGTCGTTTCGCCGCGCACCACGCCGACCTCGCTGGTGCGCGCCTGGCGCTCGGTCAAGAGCGCGGAGACCGCGCTCGCCTGGTCGCCGCGGCCCTGCACCTGGCTGTCCGGCGCCGTCTCCGACGGACCCTCGAGCTTGAGGATCTGCCCGGTCGACGACAGCAGGGTGACCTGCTGTCCGTCGGCCAGCGACAAGGGCTTCGATCCGTCGACCGCCTGGCCCGGCGCGAGACGGACGCCGTGCGCCTCGACGACGACGAGATCGCTCGCCGCGGCGTCGTGGCCTGCGAGCGCGAAGAGGGCAAGCGCCAATCCGAAATGCGCGATCGGGCGGTTCATTTGGGTTTCTCCGACTTCGATGGAACTCGAGCGCCGGCCGCGGAGGCGACCGGCGGCGTGGTCGATTGATCGGCGCCGCGGCCCGCCCCAACCGCGCCGCCGTCACCGATGAGCGTGAACGCCGCCCAAAAGAACGGGTGCGCCGTCTCGGGCTTGGCGATGAGTACGAGCTGCGATTGCCGCAACGCCTCGGCGACACCGCCATTGAGATTGGGGCCGAGACGCTCGAATAGCCCGGTCATGAGCTGCACGGTCTGCGCCGACGGCACCTCCCAGTTGCTCGCCAGCACCGAGCGGGCGCCGGCATGGAAGAATGCACCGGCGAGGCCCGACAGGGATTCGCCGCCGAACTGGCCGCCCGCGGTCGCGGTGTTGCAGGCCGACAGCACGACGAGATCGGCATTGAGATGCATTTGCGCCACCTCGCTGGCATCGAGCACGCCGTCGGTGGCGCGGGTCGGCGCAGGCGCAGACGGCACCGACAGAACGAGCGCAGGCTCGGATTGGCACCGGAGCGCGGTCGGCAACAAGCCGTGGGTGGCGAAATAAAGGATGTGGTACTGGCCGAGCGGCATGGCCCTGACGCGCGGCTCGGTCGCCTCCGCGCCCATGAGCAGGGAGCCGCTGTCGGCATGCAGGATCGCCGCGACCTTGCGCACCTCGTCGGCGGTGTCGGGCAGCGGCCTCAAGGCGCGGATGAGCTGCGGCGGCACCGGTCCTTCGTCGCGGCATTGGTTCTGTAGCGCCTCGAGACCGGAGACCGCGCCGGCGCGTTGCGCGCCGCCGCCGCCGAAGTTCGGATTGGCGACAGCGAAGAGGGGGCGCGTCGCCTGCGCCGAAGCGGGCTGCTCGCGCTGGTCGATGAAGGCGCGCGCCGACGGCACCTGGCTGACCGCCGCGCGGCGCAGCAGCCACTGCGCGCCGGCATAGTCGCGCTGCCCCGCGGCGCCAGGATTCTTCGTCACGAGGAGGCCGAACGGCAGGCTCGCCAGCGACATCGTGGGCACGACGATGACGTGGGTCGCGCCCTCGAGCCCAGCCTCCACGCCGCCGAACAGCGTGTGGTAGAGCGAATAGGACTTGCCGACATCAAACGCGTCGACCTTGCCCTCGCGCACGATGAAGGCCTTGCGCAGGGTGGCGACGTTGGCGCCGATCGTCCCGGCATCGAGCGCGATCGCCCGCGCCAGCACCTGGTCCTTGCGCACCAGCACGATGAAGCTGCGCTCGCGGCCGGCCTCGACCAAGGTCAGCGCCTCGTCCGGCCGGAGCGCCTGCTGCGCCTCGGCGAGCGACACGGGGCCCGGATTGGCGAACTTGGCATAGTCCGGGAACTCGCTCTCGATGCGCTTCTGCAGGCCTTCGGCCTTGGCGCTCGCCACGTTGATGGCGCTCAGCAACTGGTTCTCGCGCACGCTGCCGCGCTGGTCGTCGGGGAGCGAGACTTCCTGGGCGAGCGCGAGCCGCGATGCGTCGCGCACGCGGCGCGTGCGCTCCAGCTCGTCGACCAGATCGGCGATGGCGGGAGCGGCCAGCGCCAGGCGCGCGGCGACCCGGTTCACCGTGTCGTCGACCAGGCTCTTGCCGATGAGCTGCGTCGCCTCGAACACTTCGGCGTCGAGCTGGGCGCGCTCTTCGGGATGGGCTTGCGCCACCGCGTTGGCGGCGACGATGAAGGGTGCGATCTGATCGACCACGACCTCCGAGCGCGCCACCTCGTCCTTGCGCAGGATGTCGAGTGCGAGCCGGAACGCGCGCACCGATTCCGGATAGAGCTTCTGCTCGGCGAAGACGCGGCCGAAGACCAGATAGGTGACGGCGGTCGGCGCGGTGTTGCCGAACAGGCGCTGCTGCAGGATAAGCGCGGCGCGGAACGCGTTGTCGGCGTCGTCCATGCGGCCCTGGGCGGCGCGGATTTCGCCGATCGTGGTCAGCACCTCGGCGCGCCACCACGGCGGCAGTCCCTGCATGCTGACGATGATCTCGGCCGATTCCGCGGCCGCGGCGTCCGCCGCCGCGAGATTGCCGATCCTGAGCGCCATCTCGGCCGCAAGATCGAGACTGAAGGCGAGCTCGCCGCGCTCGGCCGACTGCGCGGCCTCGGGGTTGAGCCGGCCGATGTCGCCGCCGCCCTGATTGATGACGCCGCGCCACGTCGCGGCCGAATTGTTGGCGTATTCGAGCGCCTCGTCGAAGCGGCCACGGTTGGCGGCGTCAAACGCCTGGTAGAGCAGGAGCCGGGCGCGATCGGCGGCGTTGCCGTTGGTCTGAATGATCGGATCGGCGCGGCGGAACAGGGCCGCCGCCTCGTCGAACCGTTCCTGGTTGCTGATCTGGAGCCCCAGCTCCATGAGCAGCAAGCCGACGCCCGGCGATTGCGCGCCGAACACTTTGGTGAGAATCGCGAGCGCGCTCCGATAATGGCCTTCCGCGGCGCCGAAATTCTTGCGGCTGGCTTCGATGCGCGCGGTCTCGGTCAACTCGCTGTAGTCGTCGAAATCCGCCGACGTGGCCTTGAGGAAGCGGTCGCCCGAGAGCTTCGCCAGCCGGTCGTGGGCGACGGTCGGGTCGGCGAAGGCGGCGGCGGCCGCCGCGTTCTGCCCGGCGAGCCGCGCCATCGCCTGCTCCAGCGCGGGGAGCGCCGAAGGCACGCCCGCGGCCCGGACCAGCACCGAGCCGATCGGCGCGACCACGATCACCTGCGGCCATTCGCTGTCGTTCAGGGTGCAGGGCTGCACCATCACGTCGATGCCGCCCGACGTGGCCGCCCATTCGCTCGTGCTGCATGTCATGCGCGTTTCGTCGTCGCGGCCGATTGCGGTGTCGGCCGCTGCGCGCTCGAACGCCTTATGGCGCGCGGCCGGATCGGCGGGCAAGCCGATCGGCATCGCGGTCGCGACGACGGTGCCGGTCGGCCGCTTGGCGGTGCCGCAGAAGATATTGGCGGGCGGCGGACCGCCGCGCTCGGCGGGAACGTCGGTGCGCGCTTCCCAGCGGCATTGCGCGCCGGCGAGATCGCTGCCGACCGAGGCAGCCGGGTTCGCGGCAGGCTGCGCCGAGACACCGGAAGCGGCAGCGAACATAAACGCGCAAGCCGCGAGCGCCGCCGCGACACGCGTAGGTGAACCCGTCATCGCCGCTTCTCCCGCGCGCGTGGTCGATGCCCCGCGGAAGCGGCCAAGCACCCGCCGCGCGCGCATCGCAGCGGCACCACCTCTAACGTCCCGACTATTCGGAGCCATCGGCCCGCCGTTAATGACTAGAATCGGATCGCCGCGTTGAACAGAATTCGCGAATCGAGCCTGCCGCCGTCGTTGTTCGGCACGCCTCGCAATTCCCGCGCGAATTCTATACCACCGGTCACGGTTTGCAGCAACGCCGCGCGCGCACCAAAGCCGGTGGACATGAGTGAACGATGATTAAGACCTCCCGGCATAACGGCCACGGTCTCGTCGTGCAGCGGCCGCACCTTGGCGGCATCGAAGAAGGTATATAGCTGGATTGTATCGACGTGATATTCGGCAAAATGCAGGTCGTATCTTAGCTCTGCCGCGATGCCCATGCCGATATCGCCGGCGAGCGCGGCGGGATCGTAGCCGCGGCCGATGCCGGAACCGCCGAAACTGGTCTGCTCGCCGATCACCAGGCGCTCGGTGGTGTATTGGCCGAGCGCGTGGGCGTTGGCCGAGACCGGGCCCCAGATCGGCTGGTCGTGCTGCAGCACGAGCGTGTACTTGGTGAATCCGGTCGACGCGCCGGACGGTGTGATCGCGCCCGTCTCCTGGTTGATCGGACTGGTGCTCTGGGCGCCGAAGAACGGCAGGCCCTGGGTGATGCCGAACGTGGCCCCGGAGGTCGATTCGTTATAGAGGGCGCGATACTGCGCCGTCACGGCGACATCGAGATCGCGCCAGTGGTCGTCGTTGTAGACCGGAGTGACGAGGCCCGCGAGCGCGGTCGCGACCGCGCCCGAGGCCAACACCTTCGACTGCTGGATGGTGAGGCCGCCCTCGACCGAGATGCGCAAGCCCCGCGACACGATCAGCGGGTAGCTGAGCCGCGCCCCGAAGGCGTAGCTGTCGCTCACGAGGCTGCCGCCGAGCAAGGCCGGAACGCCATGCGCGTAAATGCTCGTAAGGGTGAGGATGACGCCGTTGTAGCCGATCGGGCGGGCATAGCGCCCCTGGATCAGCCGCCGCTCGTCGAACTCGGGCGTGCCCGAGACATCGATCATGAACTGACCGGGAACGACGTAAAGCGTGTTCGCGACGAACTGGGCGCCGAGCGTGTAGGCGCCCGTCGTCTTCGCCCCGCGATTGTCGGAATAGACCGTTGCCTCCCAGGGCTGCTGCGACAGGTTGACGAGCAGGTCCGACGCGCCGGGCTCGGTCGGCGAGGGACGCAGCAATCCGGCCGCGACCGTGCCGGGCAGGTCGTTGGCGAGGAGCAGGCCGCGCTCCATGCTGCCGAGCGTCGCGGGCTTCTGCTGTGTGACGGGCTGGAGATAGGCCTCGACCCGCTCGCGCGCCTGGTCGTCGCCGCCGGTCACCGCGGTGGCCTTGACGAAGCCCTCGACGACGTTGATCTGGAAATGCCCGCTCGAGACGGTCTGCGGCGGAACGAAGGCGCGCGTCAGCACGTAGCCGTGGTCGCGATACATCGCCTCGATCTTGTCGGCCACGTCGATGATGTCGGACAGCTTCGCCTTGTGGCCGGCGAGCGGATCGGTCAGCGGCTTGAACGCTTCCGGTGGGAACACCGTGGCGCCGACCACCGCGATGTCGGTGACGTCGAACTCGATCACGTCGACGGCGCGCGGCACCGGACCGCGCTGCGGCGCCGGGATGCTGAAGTCGAACTGAGGCGTCGTCGAAGGCGCGGGCGCGGGCGTATTGCGCCCCGGCTCGGCCTGGCCGGGAAACGGCGCCAACGAGCTTTGCGCCAGCGCCGCCGCGACCGGCAGCGAAGCCGCGAACGCGACGGATAAGCCCAATGCCGGCCCTAGCAGCCGCCCTGCCCCACTCAACTGTCCGCTCGAGTCACGAGATGTCTGCGGTTGGCTCGATCCAACCCGCGCCCCCCGATGCAAAGCCCCACCCTCGTGCTGTTGAATTATCCAATAGGCCGCAGCGAATTCCGGCGTCGAGGATAACCGAAACCGCAATGATAGGAAAGCAATCCCGCACCCGCTGATTCCGTTGCATCTTCCGATCGAGCCGTCTAGCTTTGACATGAGCCGAGATGCGGGGGGCGATGTCTGAGTTCGGCGCGAGAGTCGGGGCAGGATTCGGAGCAGCGCTCGGATGGCTGCGCATCGCCGCCGCGGTGATGTGCGGGGTAGCGGCGGCCGGCCAAGCCGCGGCGCAAGCGCCGGCTTCATCCGACGACGCGGTTCATCTCGGCGTTGCCTCGTGCGCCGGCAGCACCTGCCACGGCGCGGTCCAGCCGCTCAAGGGCTCGTCCGTCGCCCAGAACGAGTACATCACCTGGTCGCGCAAGGACAAGCACGCCAAGGCCTACACCGTGCTGGGCGAGGCGCGCTCGCAACGGATCGCCCGGAATCTCGGCCTCGGCGACGCGCGCACCGCGGCCGTTTGCCTTGATTGCCACGCCGACAACGTCCCGCCCGAGCGGCGCGGGCCGCAGTTCCAGATTTCCGACGGCGTCGGCTGCGAAGCCTGTCACGGCGGCGCCAAATCATGGCTCGGCGTGCACATCTCGGGCGCGAAGCACGCCGACAACCTTGCCGCCGGCATGTATCCGACCGACGCGCCGGTAGCGCGTGCCGACAAATGCCTGTCGTGCCACGGCGGCGACGAGAAGCGCTTCATTACGCACACGATCATGGGCGCGGGCCACCCCCGCGTCGGCTTCGAGCTCGATACCTACACCGCGGCCGAGCCGGCGCATTTCGTCATCGACAAGGACTACATCGCGCGCAAGGGCGCAGCGGCGAGCGACGTGCGCGTGTGGGCGGTGGGCCAGGCCGTCGCGCTGGTGAAGTTCATGGACGCGGTGATCGATCCCAAGCACGCCCCGCACGGCATCTTCCCCGAGCTGGTGCTGTTCGACTGCACCGCGTGCCATCATCCGATGAGCGACCTGCGCTGGCAGCCGCGGCCGTCGGCGGGATTGCCGCCCGGCCTGCCGCCGCTCAACGACTCGAACGCGATCATGCTCAAGGTGATCGCCGGGCGCGTGGCGCCGGACGCGGCGAAGTCGCTGGGCGAGCATCTGCTGGCGCTGCACCACGCGAGCCTTGACAACTGGGCCAACGTGCAGCGCGAGGCGCGGGCGCTGCGCGACGTCGCCAGCCAGCTCGTGCCGCAGCTCGAGCATCACGAATTCGGCCGCGACGACATGCGCGCGCTGGCCGACGGCGTCATTGCCGCCGGATTGAGCCGCGACGCCGCCGATTATCCCGGCGCCGAGCAGGCGACCATGGCGCTCGCCTCGATCGTGAGCGAGATGCGGACCACCGGCGCCGCCACCGAGTCGCAGGCGAAGGCGATCAACACCGCGCTCAACGGTCTCTACGAGTCGCTGGCGAAGGACGATACGTACAAACCTGAAGCGTTCCTCGGCTCGCTCAAGGACCTGGCCAACACCCTGCCGGCGCGCTGAGCCCTCACCCGAACGGCAGCGGCCCATAGAGCCACACGATCCATCCGGCCGCCGCCAGCGCCGGCCCGAACGGCACCCGGTCGTGCAGCGCGCCGTGCAGCTTTCCCCCCATCCGGAACCAGCGCGCCGCCAGCGCCGCCGCCAGCGCCAGCAGCGAGGCGAGCAGCACCACGCTGGGCAGGCCGCTGGCGCCGACCCAGGCGCCGAGCGCGGCCAAGAGCTTGGCGTCGCCCGCGCCGAGTCCCTCGCGGCCGTGCCAGCGGCGATAGGCCCACGCCACCGCGGCGAAGAGCGCATAGCCGATCGCCGCGCCGGCGACATCGTCGATCAGCAGTTCCGGTTGCAGCAGCCACGCGACCGCGAGTCCCCCGGCCGCGAGCGGCAGGGTCAGTAGGTCGGGCAGCAGGAAATGCTCGAGGTCGATGAGCGCGAGCGCGAGCAGCGTCCAGGCCAAGGCGCAGCTCGCCCACAGCATGCCGCCCTCGGTCACGCTCCAGGCCCACACCGCGAGTCCGAGGGACGCGAGCTCGACCGCCGGGTAGAAGGCGCCGAGCGCCACGCCGCAGCGCCGGCAGCGTCCCCGGAGCCACAGCCAGCTCAGCACCGGCACCAGATCGCGGGGCGCCAACGCCGCGCCGCAGCCGGGACAGCGCGAGCGACCCCACAAGGTCGCGCCCGCCGGCAGGCGCAGCACCAGCGCGCCCACGAAACTTCCGATCGCAAGCGCGGTCGCAGCGAAAAATGCGAGCCCGATCCAATCCGCGAGCGTCACCGGCGTCGCTGCCGGCCCGGCGCAAGGCGCGTTTTTGTCGTTGCGGTGGCGCGCGTTCTCCCCATAAGATCATCGCACTCGGCAAGGCAGCCGGCGCACCAACACCTTGTCCTGGCCGCGCGCTGGGCGATCCCAAGGGGACCGTCCTCTGATCCGACATTTCAACCCAGGGGCGAATACCATGGCCACCTCTACTTCCGCGAAGACTGCAACCACCGCTGGAAAATCGCTCGCCGGCAAGTCGGCGATCGTCACCGGCTCGACCAGCGGCATCGGCCTGGGCATTGCCCACGCGCTGGCCGCCGCCGGCGCCGACATCATGCTCAACGGCTTCGGCGACGCCAAGGAAATCGAGAAGATCCGCGCCGAGTTGGCGGCCGAGAACAACGTCAAGGTCGTCTATGACGGCGCCGACATGAGCAAGGGCGACGCGGTCGCCGGCATGGTGCAGAACGCCGCCAAGGCGTTCGGCAAGGTGGACATCGTCGTCAACAACGCCGGCATCCAGTTCGTGGCGCCGATCGACGAGTTCCCGGTGGCGAAATGGGACGCGATCCTGGCCATTAACCTGTCCTCCGCCTTCCATTCGACGCGCGCGGCGCTGCCGGGCATGAAGGCGCGCAAATGGGGCCGCATCATCAATATCGCCTCGGCGCACGGCCTGGTCGCGTCGCCGTTCAAGTCCGCCTATGTCGCGGCCAAGCATGGCATGCTCGGCCTGACCAAGACGACCGCGCTCGAAGTGGCCGAGATGGGCATCACCTGCAACGCCATCTGCCCCGGCTATGTGTGGACGCCGCTGGTCGAGGCGCAGCTCGACGACCAGGCCAAGGCGCACAACATGACCAAGGAGCAGGTGATCCACGACGTGCTCTTGGCGCAGCAGCCCAACAAGCGCTTCGCCACGGTCGAGGAGATGGGCGCGCTCGCCGCCTTCCTGTGCACCGACGCGGCGGCCTCGATCACCGGAACGGCGCTCCCGGTGGACGGCGGCTGGACCGCGCACTGAGCCAAGACAAATCGGGGGAAGGGCCATGAACGACGTCGCACCGGGCGAGACGACCGCGAAACCGGCGGCGACGCCGAAATCGTCCTCCCGGGCGGCCAAGGCTCCCGCGGTCAAGACCATCAACCTCGCGCTCCAAGGGGGAGGCGCGCACGGCGCCTTCACCTGGGGCGTGCTCGACCGGCTGCTCGAGGAGGAAGGGCTCGCATTCGAGGGCGTCAGCGCCACCAGCGCCGGCGCCATGAACGCGGCGGTGCTGGCCTATGGCATCACCATCGGCGGACGCGAGGGCGCGCGCAAGGCGCTCACCAACTATTGGCGGCGTATCAGCCATGCAGCGCAGTCGAGCCCGCTGCAGCCGAGCCCCATCGACCGCGCGCTCAAGGACCATTCGCTGCGCTGGTCGCCGGCTTTCCTGTTCTTCGACATCATGACGCGCATGATGTCGCCCTACGAGTTCAACCCGATGAACTTGAATCCGTTGCGCGAGGTGGTGCAGCAGTCGGTCGATTTCACCGTGCTGAACAAGCCCGAATGTCCGGTGAAGCTCTATCTCTCCGCCACCAACGTGCGCACCGGCAAGGTCAAGATTTTCGAGCAGGGCGAATTGTCGGTCGACGCGGCGCTCGCTTCGGCCTGCCTGCCGTTCATGTTCCAGGCGGTCGAGATCGACGGCGAGGCTTACTGGGACGGCGGCTACATGGGCAACCCGGCGCTCTATCCGCTCATCTACAGCTGCGCCAGCCAGGACGTGCTCATCGTCCACATCAACCCGCTCGAGCGCAAGGACATACCCAAGACGGCGACCGAGATTTTGAACCGCATCAACGAGATCAGCTTCAACTCGTCGCTCATGCGCGAGATGCGCGCCATCAGCTTCGTGACCAAGCTGATCGACGAGAAGCTGTTGGACGCCAAGCACGTCTTCATCCACGGCATCTCCGACGACCCGATGATGACCGGGCTCGGGGTCGCCAGCAAGCTGAACGCCGACTGGGAGTTCCTCTGCATCCTGCGCGACGACGGCCGCAAGCGCGCCGACGAATGGCTGGCGCAGAATTTCGCCAAGGTCGGGTCCCAGTCGACGGTGGACATCCACACCAAGTTCCTCTGAGCGCGTTGCGCGGCCGGAGCCGCGTCCCTCGACCATGGACCTCGTCGATTTTCTCGCCACCCGCGGCCGGCTCGATCCGGTCCATTGCGAGCGGGTACGCGCTCTTCGCCGCGAGCGCGGCGAAAGCGAGGCGCTGATCATCACCCGGCTGGGCATGGTGGGCGAGCGCGAGATGGCGCAGCATCTGGCCGCGTTCCTCGCCATCCCGCTCGCCGCGCCCGAGGATTATCCGCCCTCTCCGCTTTTCGCCGCTTCACTCCGCCCCGACTTCCTCGCCCGCGCCCGCGCCGTGCCGCTGAACGACGCGCCCGAGGGCGTGACGCTCGCCATGGCCGATCCCACCGACGAATACACGATCAAGGCGGTGCGGCTCGCCGCGGGACGTCCGGTGCTGCCGTGGGCGGCGGTGCCGAGCGAGCTTGCCGCCGCGCTAGACCGGCTTTATGGCCTGGGCGAAGGCGCCCTATCGCGCGGGCGCGGCGGGGCCGCAGCGCCGGTTGCGCCCGACGATGTGAAGCGCCTCAGCGATCTCGCCAGCGACGAGCCGGTGATCCGCTACGTCAATTGGCTGGTGGCGCATGCCGCCGCGACGCGTGCGTCCGACATCCACATCGAGGCCAACCCCGACCGCATCGCGCAGCGTCTCCGGGTCGACGGCATGCTGCGCGACATCGATCCGCCGCCGCCCGGATTGCACGAGAACATCGTCAGCCGCATCAAGATCATGGCCGGGCTCAACATCGCCGAGCGGCGGCTGCCGCAGGACGGCCGCTTCCGCCTCGCGGTCGAGGGCCGCGAGATCGATTTACGCATCTCGATCGTGCCGACGCTCCACGGCGAGAGCGTGGTGATGCGGCTCTTGGACCGCGAGCGCGCGCCGCTCGATCTCGCCGAGCTGGGCTTCGGCGCCGAGCTGCGCCACGCGCTGGTGCGCCTCCTCGATCTGCCGAGCGGCATGCTGCTCGTCACCGGGCCCACCGGCAGCGGCAAGACCTCGACCCTCTATGCCTCGCTCCAACTCCTCAACACGCGCGAGCGGAAAATCCTTACGGTCGAGGACCCGGTCGAATACCAGCTTACCGGCATCAACCAGATCCCGGTGCGGCCGGCGATCGGCCTCAGCTTCGCGACGCTGTTGCGCTCGCTGCTGCGGCAGGACCCCGACGTGCTGCTGGTCGGCGAGATCCGCGATCTCGAGACCGCGCGCATCGCGGCGCAGGCGAGCCTCACCGGGCATCTGCTGCTGTCGACCGTCCATACCAACGACGCGGCGAGCACCATCGTCCGCCTGCTCGACATGGGGCTCGAGGATTATCTGCTGGCGTCGGTGCTGCGCGGCGTGCTGGCGCAGCGCCTGGTGCGCACCCTGTGCCGCACCTGCCGCGAGCCTTACACGCCGCCGCCGCAGGTCGTCGAAAGCGCGGGTCTCGCAGCGCTCGCCGGCGACGGCGCAATGCTTTATCGCGCGGTCGGATGCAGCCAATGCAACGGCACCGGCTATCGCGGCCGCACCGCGATCGCCGAACTGCTGGCGCTCGACGATCGGCTCTACCCGCTCATCCTCGCGCGCGCCGACCCGCAGGCGCTGGCCGCCGCCGCGCGCGCGGCCGGCATGGCGGACCTCCGCACCGACGGATTAAGGAAGGCACTCGCCGGCGTCACCTCGCTCGAGGAAGTGTTGCGCGTCACGGGAGCGGGCTGACATGCCGCGCTTCCGCTACCGCGCGCTGCGCCAGGCCGGGGGCGAGATCGAGGGCGAGCTGGTCGCGAACGACGAGCACGAGGCGGTGTCGCATCTGCAATCCGCCGGCACCTTGCCGATCGAGATCGCGCCGGCCGCTTCGCGCACCAGGGATATGCGGCGCGGGCGCTTGCGCCACCGACTGCCGGCGCGCGAACTGGTGCTCTTCACCAGCCAGCTCGCCGCCCTTCTCGGCGCCGGGGTCGCGCTCGACCGCGCGCTGGCGCTGATCGCCGCCGATCGCGGCCGCTCGCGCCGAGCACAGCTCGCCGCAACACTGCTCGACGCCGTCAATCGCGGCGAGAGCCTGTCGCGCGCGCTGGCAGAGCATCCCGCCTTCTCGCGCCCCTACGCCATGATGGTGGCGGCCGGCGAGGCGCGCGGCGACGCCGCCGCAGCGCTCGAGCGCCTGGCCCAGATGCTCGAGCGCAACCGCGCCATCGGCCATGCGCTCGCCAACGCGCTGATTTATCCGGCGAGCGTTCTCGTCGTGGCGGTCCTGTCGCTGTCGTTCCTGCTCGGATTCGTGGTGCCGCGCTTCGCGGTTCTGCTTGAGAGCTTTCGGCACGAGCCGCCGCTGGCGATGCGCTTGCTCCTCGCCATCTCGGGCGTGGTCCAGGAGGGAAGCCTTCCGGCGCTGCTGGTCGCGCTCGCGCTCGCGCTATTCATTGTCGTCCGGCGGCGCGATCCGGCCTTTCGACTCGCGCTGTCGCGCCGCGTGCTGGCGCTGCCCGCGATCGGTCCCTTGGTGCGGAAGGTCGAGAGCGAGCGCCTGACCTTCCTGCTGGGCCACATGGTCGCGGCCGGCATCGCCCTTCCCGCTGCGCTCGCGGCGGCGCGCGAATCGTCGTCCAACGAGGCGCTGCGCGTCGGGCTCGAGGCGGCCGGGCGCGCCGTCGAGCGCGGCGAGCGCGTGGGCGCGGCGCTCGCCGCGATCGGGCTCGTCCCCGAGCTCGCGCTCGAGCTGGTGCGGGTGGGCGAGGAGACCGGCGACCTCGCGCCGCTGCTGTTGAAGGCGAGCGACATCCTGCGCCGCGAGATCGAGGCCACCTCGACGGAATGGATCGCGCTCGCGGCGCCGCTCAGCATGATCGCGCTGGGCCTCATCGTCGGCGCCATCGCGCTCGCCATCTTCGGCACGGTGCTGGAAGTCTACGACATTGCCTCGTGAAAGCCCGAGCGGATTCACCCTTCTCGAGCTCTTGATGGTGCTCGCGATCCTGAGCCTCGCCGCCGCGCTGGCGTTCCCGTCGCTCGCCGGGCGCAGCGAGAAAGCGGCGCTTGCCGGCGCGGCGCAGCAGGTGCGCGCCGCGCTCGCCGCCGCGCGCTCGGCCGCCATCGCCGATGACCGCGAGGTGATCTTCAGCGGCGACGGAGCCCTCTATCGCATCGACGGGATGCCGCACGCGCTCCTAGGCGCCGCCGCCTTGCCCGCGCGCATCTCGTTCTTTCCGTCGGGCGGCTCGTCGGGCGGACGGGTCGTGCTGCGCAGCGCCTCGGCGCGGCGCGAGATCGAAATCGATCGGCTGACCGGCCGTGCCGTGCTGCTGCATTAGAGCGAATGCCGAGATGGCGGAACTGGGTCTCATCAATATGAATCCCTCTCCGCCCCGTTGGGGCGGAGAGGGCAGGGTGAGGTGGGGCGCGCCAGCAACTCGTTGGCGCCGAGCAAGGGGAAGCACCCCCTCACCCTACTCTCTCCCCCACTGCGTGGGGGCGAGGGATGAAAAAAAGCAGCTGCACTTGATGCGCATCTGCTCTAGCCGCGCCCACGGCTTCTCTCTCATTGAGATTCTGTTTGCGCTGGCAATCATCGGCTTGGCGCTGGGCGCGGCGGCGGGGGTGTTCCGCAACGGGCTGATCGGGCACGCGACCGCGTCCGACCTCGACACCGCGCTGGCGCTCGCCGAGGGCAGGATCGCCGAGGCCGGCGGCGCGCAATCCTTGCGGCCGGGCGAGACGCGCGGCGAATTCGGCCGTTTCCGATGGCGCCTCAGCGTCGCCCGCTACGACGATCGCGAGGCGCCGCCGCCGACGCTTCGCCTTTTCCGCATCGAAGCGCAGATCGAATGGAGCGACGGGCCGCGCCAGCGGCAATTCGATGTCGCGACGTTGCGCCTCGCCCATGAGGCGCAATGAGCGCCCGCGCGCGCCCCGACGGCTTCACCCTGGTCGAGCTGCTGATCGCGCTCGCGCTCACCGGGATCGTCTCGCTCCTGATGCTGAGCGGGACGCGGTTCGCGGCGCTCGGCCTTGATCGCGTCGCGGCCCAGGCAGATCGCCTCGAGGCGCGGCGCAATCTCGACGAGCTGCTGCGGCGCGAGCTCTCTGCCGCCGTCGCGTCGCCGCTGGCAGACGCGCCGCCCTTGGTGGGCGGGCCGCAGAGCGTGCAGTTCCTGAGCCTCGCCGAGGACAGCGGAGCGGGCCTCTACCGCGTCGATCTCGCGGTCGAGGGGAGTGCGCTGGTGCTGAGCCGCCGCCGCGTCGGCGCAGCGCGCGAGCCCGCCGAGCGCACCGTGCTCGCCGCGCGCGTCGGCGATTTCCGCCTCGCCTATTTCGGCGCGACGCCGACCGACGCCGAACCGAAATGGCAAGAGCGATGGGAGGGATGGCGCTATGCGCCGCGTTTGGTGCGCGTCACGCTCGACGCCGGCGATGGCCTCTTGCGGCCCGCGCTCGTGGTGCGGCTATGGACTGCGCCCGATTGATGCGCACGCGACAGTCCCCGCGTCAGCGCGGCTCGGTCACGATCCTCGTGCTGTGGGGCGTGGCGATCATGTTCGTGCTGCTGGCGGCGGCGGGGTTCACGACGCGCACGCAGATGACCATCGCCCGCAACGAGGTGGCGGCGGTCCGCGCGCGCCAAGCGGCCGAGGCCGGAACGCAGCTCGGCCTGGCGCGGCTCTTGGCGCGGCGCGCGGCGGGGCGCGGCATCTTCGACGGCGCGCCGGAGATTTGGCAGGACGGCGCCGCGCGCGTCGTCATCGCGATCCAGGACGAGGCCGGCAAGATCGATCTCAACCAGGCGCCGCTGGCGCTGCTGGCGGGGCTGATCGCCGCCACCGGACGGAAGCAGGAGGAGGCGCTGCTGCTGGCCTGCGTCATTATCGAGCGCCGCGGCGGAAGCGCGCCCGCCTGCCCCGAGCCGGCGGATTCCCCCGAGCGCGGCGCGCCCTTCGCCGCGCCCGAGGAGCTGGCGGGGCTGCCGGGATTCGGCGACCGGCTCTATGCGCGGCTCGCGGATTTCGTCACGGTCGCTTCCGGTGCCAGCGCGATCGACCCCGAGGTGGCGCCGCGCACCGTGCTGCTGGCGCTGCCGGGCGCGACGCCGGCGCTGGTCGATGCCTGGCTGGCGGGCCGCGAGGCCATGCACGAGTTGGCGCCCGAAAGCAGCGGCTTCGAGGCGCTGCCCGATTTCGCCTTTCTCGTGGTCAGCCCGGTGCGCGACTTCACCGTGAGCGCGGTCGCGAGCACCCCGGACGGCGCCCGGGCGCGCGTCGATCTGCAGATTCGCCTCACCGGCCGCGCCGACCATCCCTACCAGGCGATGGCGTTCCGCACGCCGCCGCTCGATTCGCCCGGCCGTCGATGAAGGCGTGTCCGCATTCTGCTAAGCTCGCGGCATGACGATCGCCGCCGAGAAACCGACGAAGCGCGCCTTTGGCTGGGCCGGGCGCGCGCTCGGCTGGTGGCTTGGCGAGCTGGGCGGGATTTATGACGATGTCGCGCAGCTACTTGACCTGGGCGACCGCAACGCGATCGTGATCGAGGCGGGCGAGCGCTATTGGCTGCTGCGCCGCCGGCAGCGCCCGCTCGGGCAGATCGACCGCGCCGCGCTCGCCGCCGACGAGATTTGCGCCACCATGGCGCGGGTCGCGCCCGATGCGGGAAGCGCGCCCGTCATCGTCGAGATCCCGCACGAGCGCGTCCTCACCAAGCGCATCGTGCTGCCCGCCGTGGCGCAAGGCGAGCTCGAGCGCATCCTGCGCTTCGAGATCGCGCGCCACTTCCCCTTCCCGGCCGAGCGCGTCCATTTCCGCCATCGCGTCCTCGCGCGCGGCGGCGGCACCATCGAGGTCGAGATCGTCGCGGTCGCGCGCGAGACCGTGGCCGAGATCTGCGCCGCGCTCGACCAAGCCGGGCTCAGGGCGAGCGTCATCCGTCTCGCCGGCGCGGCCGGGGCGCTGCCGCGCGCGGTCCTGGGCCGGAGCGCCGCGCGGCTGCGGCGCGGCGACAAGGCGCTGCTGGCGGCGCTCGGCGCGCTGGCGGCGGCTGCGGTCGCTTCGCCCATCGTCCATGAACGGCTCGCGCTCGCGGCGATCGAGCGCGAGAGCGAGTCCTTGCGGCCGCAAGCACAGGCGAAGCTCGACGCGCGCCGGCTTCAGCTCCGCGACACCGCCCGCATCGCCGGTCCCTTGCGCCTGCAAGCATCGCGGCCGCCGCTCGTCGTGCTGCTCGACGGGCTCAGCAAGGCGGTGCCGGACGGGGCCTGGCTCCTCTCGCTTAGCGTCAGCGGCCACGAAGTGGTGATGGACGGGCTCGCGCCCTCGGCGGCGAGCGTGGCGCTCGCCTTGGAGCAAAGCCACGCCGTCGCCGACGTGTCGTTCCGCTCGCCCATCGCGCGCGACCCGCGCACCGGGCTCGAGCGGTTCCAGATCTCGGCTGCGATCCCCGAGCCCAAGCCATGAGCGTCGCCGATCATCGGTTGGTTTCCCGCGCGGCGGCGCTCTGCGTGCTCGTCGCCGTGGCGGCGGCGCTGTGGATCGGGCCGGTTTCCGCATATCTCGCTCTCCTCGGCGCGCAAGGCGGGCGCCTCGACGCGGCGCAAGCGACGCTGGCGCGCTATCGGGTGCTGGTCCAGGCGGCGCCGGCGCGCGAGGATGCCGCCGACCCATCGATCCTCCTCCCCGACGGCTCCGACGCGCAGACCGTCGCGTTCCTGCAGGAGACGCTCAAGGCGGCTGCGGCCGCGGCGCAGGTCGACATCCAGGGCTTGCAGATGCTGCCCGCCGATCAGCTCGCAGGCGCGGCGCGGGTGGCGGTGCGCTTGCGGGCGAGAGGCGACGTCGCCGGCCTCGATCGTCTCCTCTATGCGATCGAGAGTTCGCGTCCCCTCCTCTATCCCGACAATCTGCAAATCCAGGCCAGCGTCGTGCCCGGGAACGCGCCGGTCGCGCTTGAATTCCAGCTCGACGTCTCGGGCTTCAAGGCGGGAGCGCCGTCGTGATCGCGCGCACGCGGACCTTGGCGCTGGCAGGCGCGAACCTGGCCGTGGCCGCGATCGTGCTGCTGCCGTGGCTCCCCGCGGCGGCGCCGTCAGCGCCCGTTTCGTTGCGCAGCGAGGGCGATGCGCCGAAGCTCGCGCGCCTGCCGCGCTTCGCCGATCTCGGCGCCACCATCGAGCGGCCGCTATTCGCGCCGTCGCGGCGCGCCACTTCGCCCGGCCAGGCGGCGACATTGGGCATCGCCAGCCGCTATCGCCTGCAAGGGCTGGTGATCGCCGGCGCGGCGCGGCATGCGATCATCGCGCCTATCGCGGGCGGCCCGGCGCTTGAGCTCGGCGAGGGCGATGCGCTCGAGGGCTGGACCGTGAAGCGGATCGAGCACGACCGCGTGGTGCTGTCCTCGGCCACGGGTGAAGCGACGCTCGCGCTCGAGCGCGCGGCGCCAAGCAAGCGCTGAGCGCCGACGCGATCAGCGCTGCGCGGATTTGCCGCGAGGCCGCGCCGGGGCGGGCACGAAATCGTCCGTCCTGACGCGGTCGGTGACGGCGAAGAGCTTGCCGTCGGCGCCGAGATAGAGCTTCTTCATCTCGTCGAGATTGAACGGCCGCGACCCGATGCGGCCGAAGACCGCGATCTGGTGTCCGGTCTCGTCGACGCCGCGGTCGCGCTCCAACCCGCGCGACAGCGCCAGCGCCGGCGAGCGCGTCGGATACCACGCGATCAGCGCCGGCTTGGGGTCGGGCGAGAAGCCGTAGAAATCCGGCTGGCTCTCCGGCGACATGAGCTGGATCACCTTCAAGCCGTTCCTGCCGTCCGCGACATAGGCGAAGAGCGAGGCGTTGGTCGCGGCGATCACCACGTCCCGCGCGTCGCCGAGCTTGCCGTCGGCGGTGTAGGTCATGGCGAGCTTGGGATGGTCGGGCCGCTCGACATCGACGATGGCGAGCCCGTCGCTGCCGTCGGCGACATAGGCATAGGTGCGCGAGACGAAGACGCGGCTCGCATGCGCGAGCGTCACCCGCGCGCCGTCGAGCACGACGGGCTTCAGCGGGTCGGTGAGGTCGACCACGTCGAGGCCCGCGGCATCGGCGGCGAAGAGATAGCGGAACTGCACCATCGTCCCTTGCGCGCCCTCGACCGGGATCACCGCCATCACCTTGGGATGAAGCGGATCGTCCATGTCGAGCTCGACGATTCCGGCGTCGCAGCTCACGTAGAAATGCGTTCCGGCGATCGTCAGGAAGCGCGCACCCTTGAGGATGTCGCCCTCGTTCCAGGTCAGGGCGCGGGTGAGGAAGTTGTTGCGCGGCTCGCCATCCTGGAGCGTGTCGACGTTGGTCAGGATCAACCCGTCGACCGCGTCGGTGATATAAGCGTAGCTGTAGATCGGGTGCATCGGCTGTTCTTCGTTGTCCTCGCGCATCACCTTGGCGAAATCGACGCCCGGCAGGATCGGCTGCTGCTTGCCGGCGTTGCGCGGCGGATTGATCGGCTGATTGGTCGGCAGCACGACGCAGGTCGCGTCCTTCGAGGCGATATGCGTGTCCTGGCCCAGCGGCGAGACCGGCGCGGTGATGATGCGCTCGGAGAAATCCTTGTTGGCGATGCTGGCGACATCGTAGACGCGCATCCCGCGCGAACCCTCGGCGACGTAGAGATATTCGCCGCGAAGCTGGATGCAGCGCGCGTCGCTGGAGCGATGGCCATAGGCCTCCTTGAGCTCGCGGCCGTTGGCGAGATGCGCCTTGTAGAAGTCGGGATAGGCGTATTCGTGCAAGTAGCTGCCGATCACCGCCTGCGGCTCGTCCCATTCTGTGACGCGCACCGCCTCGATGCCCTTCGCCTCGCCGACCCACGCGTTGTAGCCGACGAAATTGACGAAGTTGGTCCCGGTCAGCATGAGCTGCGCCATGATGGCGTTGTTGTCGTTTTGCTCGGAGACGTGGCAGTCGGTGCAGGTCTTGGTCTCGGTGCGCCGCTCGGTATGGGGGTAGTGCGCCGAGAAGGCCTGGCTCGAATAGCCTGACGACGCCACGGGCGCCTGCTGAACGTAGATGTGGCTGCGGTTGATGTTGGTCGAGGACAGCACCAGCGCCGAGCGCGAGGCAATGGGCGCGATGATGTTCCCCTTGATGGTGCCCGCGATGCCGAGCTGGAACATGTCGTCGCGCGCGACCTGCGGGTTGTAGGTCGCGAAGTTGCGCGTCTCGCCGCCCTCGTATTTGTGGCGCACGGTCTTCCAGTTCGCCTCGATCGGCAGGTGGCAGCCGGCGCAGCTCGTGGTCCAGGACAGGTGGCAGGTGAAGCAGGCCATCTTGTCGGGCGCGTGCGCGAGCTCGGAGTCCGGCACACCCGGCCCCCACTTCATCCCCGTGCCCAACGACATGAGCTTGGCGCGCGCGGCGCGCGGATTGTATTTGGGGCTGGCGGGATCGACCGTGTCCTTGACCAGCGTCACTTCCCATTCGAGGTTGGGATAGACGGCCGAGCGCTGGTAGAGATGATTGTCGCGCCATTGGAAGCGCGCGCGGCCGTCGCTCGTCCGCAGCAGCGACAGATCGCCGCCGCCCGGCGGCGAGGCCGGACCGCTGGTGCGCAAATTGGGATATTTCAGCGCGTTGCCGTGGCAGTCGGTGCAAGTGATCTCGATCGCCGCCTGGACCTCGCCGTAGATGTGGCCGCTGCCGTGCGCGTCCTGGGCGAAGTGGCAATCGACGCACTGCATGCCGAACTCGACGTGGATCGATTCGAGATGCACCGCCTTCTTGAACTTCTCGGGATCGTCGTTCGGGATGATGTTGTTGCGGTCGTCGAGCAGATTGCCCTTGCGGTCGCGCTTGAAGATGGCTCGGAAGTTCCAGCCGTGGCCGTGGTAGTCGGCGAACTGCGTGTCGTCGACCTTCGGATTGAGCTCGCTCACGTCGGCGGAGAAGTCGCGATCGGCCCATTTGCCGCGCACCGCCGCGCCCTCGGGGTTGCGGTCGAGCACTTCGCGCATTTCCTCGGCCGAGGGATATTTCTGATCCGTGGGCCACATCTCCTTGGCGCCGGTCTCGTAGTCCCACATGGTGTAGCCGAGCCAGGTGTTCATGAAGAGGTTCGGCTGGTGCATGTGGCAGATCATGCACTGCGCGGTCGGGATGGCGTTCGACATCACGTGGCGCAGCGGGTGGGCGGACTCGTTCTTGGGGATGGTCGGGTCGACGCTCGCGCTCATGCCGCGATTGCCGTATTTGGCGTAAGGGCCAGACGCCGCGATGTCGCGGTTATTGGCGTAGACGACATGGCACGATGCGCAGCCCGAGTTGCGATAGTCGCCCGGGTTGTCGTTCGTCCCCATGAACCAGGTGAAGGGATCGTTGAGGCGCGTCTTGGTGATGTTGAGGACCGGGATGGAAACGCGCAGGCCGGTGCCGGGGCCGCGGTTCGACTGGCGCAGGTCGGGCCGCCCGGGCTCCTCTATTCGCTGCAGCTCGCCGTTGGAATCCGGCAGGCCGATCTCGGGAAACTCGGTCGAGATGTTGCGGCCGCCGCGCTCGAACACGCGGAAGATGTCGCCGGGCGGCGTCACCTCCCAGGCGGGGAGCGGAAAGATCTGGGCGATGATGCCGTGATCGTGCGTCATCTCCGGCGTCGGCTTCACGGGCGCGATCAGGCTCGCCGGCTTGCCGTCGCGCGTATAGGCCTCGCCCAGGATCGAGTGCTTGAACGGAACGATGCCGTTGTTGTAGGAGGCCGCCGCCCAGAAATGCGCGGCCGTCGCCATCAGCGAGCGTTCGGCCGCCTGGATGATGCCGAGATGGCAAGCGCCGCATGCCTCGCGCGCGACGCGATAATCGCTCGGATTCTCGAACCGGATGAATTCCGGCGCTTCCTTGTTGAGAAGCGTGTAGCTCTCCTCGGGCTTGGCGCTCGACGGCCATTTCCACGCCTCGGGATAGCGCGGCTGGACATGGGCCTTGGCCTCGAGGCGGCGGTACTGGTCGCTGCCGGCCTGCACCACCGCCGCGCGCATCACGCCGGCGTCGCCGCCATGGCAGTCGGTGCAGCCGAGATTGACGCCCGGGCTCGTGTGCATCGTCACCGAGTCCGTCGCGGTGTGGCAGCTCATGCAGCCTTCGGTACGGGCGGCGGCCTCGGCGGCGGTCTCGCGCGCCGGCGCCGGCGGCGCGGGCGCATAGGTCACGTGCTGCGGCGACATCTCCTCGAGATCGACGTCGTTAGCCATGCCGGGGCCGATGCCGACGAGGCCCAGCGCGAACGCGGCCGCTATGATCGCCCGGATCGTCATCGCGTCAGTATGTCAGGATCATGTTAGCGAGAACCGAATAAAGGAAGTTTCCGCCCGAAAACAGCCGGTCGCCGCCCTGGGTGTTGTAGATCGACTTGAGGCCGGCGCCCGGCAGCAGCGCCGCGCCCGAAAGCCGCAGCACCACGTTCTGGGAATCGAGCGGGCGATAGGTGAAGGCGAGCGACAGGTCATAGCCGATCGTGTTCGGGATGTTCCCCTGGTTGCGCAGGAACTCAATGGGCGCGGTGGTGACGAAGCGCAGATAGTTCGCGTTGGTCGAGAACCGAAGCTCGGGCAGGATGTCGAAGTCGCTGCCGATGCCGAGGAGCTCGAGCCCCGGATTGGTGAAGTTCGACTGGCCTTCGTCCTTGGAGCTGCGCAAATCGGCGAGAACGCCGTTGGGCTGCGTCAGCGAAACGCCGCCGCCGCCGATGAAGGGAATGCCCTGTCGAATCCAGTAGCTCGTGTCGGCGCCGGCGAATTGCGGGTTCTCGAAGATCGCATCGAACCCGGTCGCGCGCCCGCCCTGCGGGTTGTTGTCGCCGCTGGCGTAGAGGCCCGAGAGACGCAGCCGGACCCAGTCGAAATCAATGGACGGCTCGGCGGCGAAGAAGAACGACGAGATGGTCTGGCCGCTCTTGGGCAGGCCGCTGAACTGGTTGTGGTCCTGGTGCCCGATCGCCCAGTAGGCCGAGGTCGTCAGGTTGATCCGGCCGAAATGCCCGTCGCCGTTGTAGCCGAGATAGTTCACGTCGTAATTGTAGCCGCGGCCATCGCCGATCTGCGCCGGGCGCACGATGAAGCCGTTGGTGTCGTAGTGGAACTCGCCGGCCTCGTGATTGGTGTTGCGCACGTAGCTGAGCTGCGAGGTGAAGCCTGGAACCGGCAGGTCCTGGCGATAGACGTTGGCGACGAACACGTCGTCCTTGCGCAGCTGCGAGGCGACATCGTTGAGGCCGCTGTTGGTGTCCTTGTCGAAGCGGCGGAAATAGGCGAGGTTGTATTGCCAGCGATTATTGTCGCGGTTGCCGAAGAAGCGCACGCCGAGCTGGTTGTCCTGGAACAGGAAGCCGCGGAAATCGGTCGAGAACGGCTGGATGCCGACGCGCACGGAATCGAAATCGTAGCGCTCCGACACGTTGCGGATGTGGTAGTCGACGAACGCCTCCTGCAGGCCGACGAAATTGTCGTCGCGCGACTGGCCCTTGCGCGGATCGACGTTGATCAGGCCGACCTCGCCGACATTGACGTGATTGAAATTGAACACCGGCGTGGCGCGGAACTCGAGATAGGGCGGCTTGAAGGCGGTGTCGCCCTGGAAGAGCGCGAGGCTCAGGATGTCGGTCTCGCTCACCAGCGAGCGGCCATAGCGCCCGAACGTGTTGTTCGAGCCCGGCCGCGCCACTGATTGCGGCCCCACCGGCACCGGCACGCGCGAGGGCTGGTAGAGCGTGTCGCTGATCAGGTTGAAATTGAAGAACCAGTCGTTGCCGAAGATCAGCTTGTCGCCCTTGAGCGTGTTGGTGTTGTAGGGATCGAACATATTCTCGGTCCGGCCCAGCGCATCGAGGATGCGCCAGCGGTCGGGCACGGGAATGAAGGTGTCGGTCTCGATCGGCTGCGGCGGCGGCACCGCGTTCGGATTGCCGAGCGGCGGCGGCGCCACCGGCGGCGGCGGCTGGCCGGGAATGCGCCGCTCTTCGGGCGCTTGCGTCTCGGCGTCGGGCGCCTGCGCCTGCTGCGGCAGGAGCGGAACATAGACGGCGGGGCCCGCGGCGGCGGCGCTCCAGGCGCCATAGGCCACCGTGTTCTGCGCCAAATCGACATAGGCGGTCGGGCCATGGTCCTGCGCCGCGGCATGGCTCGCCGCCAGCGCGCAGCACAGCGCGGCGAGCGCCCCCTTGCGCGGCGTCATGGCCCGGATGCGCATCATCCGTATTCCGCCCGGCTCAGCATGCGTTCTGCACGCGCGAGGTCAGGAAGGGCGCGAAGGGACAGATGATGTAGCTCAAGGGCGCGCCCCCCGGCGAGAGCTGGTCGGCGCGAATGCCGGCGGCGGCGTTGCCCAGCCCGCCCGCCCCGTTCATGTTCTGGATGGCGAGGAAGGAGACCATGTCGTCCTGCTCGACCCCGTCGCCCGAAACGCCGACCGCGCCGACCAGCACGCCGTTGCGATAGAGCGGCTCGCCGCCGGGGAAGATCTGGAGGCCGTCGGCGAGCTTGGTTTCCGCCGGCTCCACCGTCTGGCCCGCCGGGTTGGCCGCCTGAACGTTGGCCGCGTTGGTCGGCAGCAGCGCGTGTCCCACGGCGCCAGCGGCGCAGCCCGCGGTCGGCGGCGGCGCGCCGCCGACGCCGTAGGTCGCGACGTCGTTGAAATCGAGGTCGAGCTGCAGGCCGGTCGAGAACGGGCTCCAGCTCGAGAACGGCAGGCTCAGGGGGCCCGGCGTCGGGCCGTCGATGCCGTCGGGATAAAACGGCCGCGCCAGGTCGCCCAGGGCGCGCACGGAGAAGGCCACGCCGCTGTTGAACAGGGTCGGCGTGCCGAGGCTCACCGCGTTGACATAGTCCGCGAAGGTGCCGGCATAGGGAGCGCCCAGCCCGAAGGTGCTGGGCGGCTGCGGCGGGCTGGCGATGGCGGAAATCTCGGCGAAGGCGCTGCCGGCGCCGGTGCGCGAGAAATACACCGCCGAGCGCGCCTTCTGGATCGACACGTCGGCGCCGAACACCGGCGCATCGGGCGTGCGCGCCTGGGCCAGGACGTTGCCGTCGAGATCGACCACGGTGACCGAAACCTGGGCGAAGCTGTTGGTCGGGATGCGGATCTGGCCGCGCGTTTGGAACGCGACGTTGAGGCCGTTGACGACGAGCGCGGCCGCCTCGGCGTTGGTGATGAACCCGGCGGCCGGCACGTAGCCGAATTTCGGCACCCGCTCCTTGCCGGTCGCGGCGTCGAGGAAGGTCCAGGCGGTGCCGCCGGTCACCGCATACTGGGCGGCCACGCCGCCGGGACCGGTGCCGTCGGGAAAGACGCCGGCGGCCGCGCTGCCCCAGGTAACGCCGGTGCCCGCCGCTCCGGCGGCGGCGTAGAAGCCCGGGACGCTGACCGGCGCGGCGATCGCCGAGGCCGGGAACGGATCGGCGGCGAGCGCCACCGCCGCGTTGAAATTCGCCGACGACCCATCGACGTAGCGCAAGGTGATGCCGCCGGCGGAGATGTTCTGCGCCTGGATCGGCGGCGGCGCCCCGAAGCCGCTGCTGCCGGCGAGCGCGACGATCTCGTCGTCGTCGCCCTGCGGCGTGTTCTGGTCGAAATCGAACACGTTGCGGTCGAGCGTGTAGGTCGTCTTGGTGACGACGCCGATGCCGCCGACCAAGACGCCGCTCTTGTAAATCGGCAGGCCGCCCGGGTCGGCCGCGAGGCCGAGCGGCGAGCGCTGCGGCCCCGACACCGTGGCGCGCGCGCCCGGCGCGACCGCGAAATTGTACTGGTTGAAGTCCGAGCACGGGAGCTGGCTGAACTGCACGCCGAAGAGCGGACCGCCGGGCGTGCCGGCCAGGCCGGGATTGAAATGCTCCTGGACGATCTGGCTTGCCGTACGGGTCGAGAAGGCGTTGCCGCCCGAGGACAGGTAGGCGCCGGTGATCGCCTTCGCGACCGCCGCCATCGTGCTCGGCACCAGCACGCCGCCCAGTCCGGTATTGACGCCGCGGCCCGAATCGACCCTGACGCAAGGCTGCACCGCCGGCAGGGGCGCCGCCTGAGCCGTCGCAGGACAGGTCGCGGCATTGCCGGCCGACGGCGCCCCCGTCATCTGCACCACCCCGAGCACGTTGCCGAGCCGGTCCACCACGGCGATGGTCGCGGGCTTGCCGCGCGCCGAAGCTTCGTTGATGGCTTGTCGGAAGATGACATCGGCGTCGGCGGAAAGGAGATTCTGGGTGGTCTGATCCGGTACGACGTAATTGCCCGCTCCCCCACCGGCGCCGCCGCCGCCGCCGCCGCAATCGGACGGCGCCGCGCACAGCACCGACAGCACCGCCATCGCGCCCTTGAAGACGGGCCGCGACACGAGGTTGCGAAGCCGCACGTGAAGCGTGCGCTGGGCTCTCGTCATGGGCTGGTGTTCGCTGTCTTCATCGGCCCGAACTCCTGGCGATGGAAGAGGTGACACGAGGTGCAGGTGGATTGCGTCTTGAGGCCGGCGCGCTCGGAGCCGTGGCAGTCGACGCAGGTCTCGATCCGCGGCAGCAGGACGTCGCCGCTCTTCTCTGAATGGCGCGCGTCGTGGCAATCGGCGCAATTGAGCGCCTGGTGCCGGGCGTGATCGAAGGCCGCGTTGGGCAGGAAGCGTGCGCGCAAGACCACCGGCGCGACCGTGAATTTTCCGTCGGCGTGGTCGGTGACGTGGCAATAGGCGCAGCCGCGCTTGTCGTCATAGATGATTCCCATCGCAGCGCTCGCGCGCAGCGCCGCCCAGGCGAGCGCGCCGCCGCGCTCGGTCTCGGTCGGTTCCACCGGCGTTCCCACCGGACGGCGCACGAAGGCGGGCGCATCGGGGTCCTGCACGCCGCCCTGGAGCGCCATGTGGGCGTAGAAGTCCGTGACCGCGTTCTGCACGTAGACGGCGTCGCCGTGCGGCACTTCGCGCCACGGCAGGGCGGCGTCGAATTTCAAATCGTGGCACGAATGGCATTGGCCTTCGAAGGTGACCGGCTGGAACCCCTGCCCGCTCGGCTCCGCCTTGTGACAGTCGGCGCAGGTCATGATCTTGCGGCCGTTGGGCGTGAGAAACCCGGTCTCGATCAAATGCGCCGCGTGCGAGAAGACCAGGTTGGAGCGGTCTTGCGGTGGCGGGCTCGCCGCCAGCGAAACGCGCGCGAAACTCGGCTTGGCGGCGTCGGCGACGACCGTGGCGCGGAACTGGGGATGGCCGGCGGGAAAGCTGGTGGCGTTGAGGATGCCCGCCTTGGGCGCCGTCTCGGCGAGGTTGGCGTGGCAATCGACGCACAGCGCCTGGGCGCTGATGACCAGGCTGTGGACGCCACGATGCTCTTCGTGGCAGGTGGCGCAGCGGGTCGCCGCCAGCTGCGGTCGCGAGGGTCCGAGATCGGCGTCGGCCTCGAGGTGACCGCCAACCGTTGCATGGCAGGCGAGGCACGCGGTGTCGGCGACGCTGACCAATGGCCCGCGATGGCAAGTGGCGCAATCCTGGGCGAAGAAACGGTGCGCGTTCGAGACCTCGCCCGCGTTCCAGGACATGGTGATGAAGCCGACCGCGCCGAACGGCGCCACCGTCCGGCTCGACGTCGCGACCTCGCCGAAGGGATAGACCGAAAGCGGGATCACGAGGCCGACGATCGCGAGCAGCACGAACAGCGCCCACGACCAGTGCCGCTTGCTCCATCCGGCCTGGGCCAGGCTCAGGCGGTTCTGCGCCGTGAGGCGCTCGAGCGCGTCGCCCAGCGGGTGCACGAGCTCGATCGTGAGCGCCGCATCGAAGCCCGGACCCGGCGCGACGACGACGATCTCGTAGGGGCCGATGCTGATCTTGTCGCCGGCACGCACGCTCGAGCTGGCAGTGCTTGCGCCGTTGACGCGCATCAGCTCTTCGCCGGCGCGCTCGACGAACAGTCCGGGCTCGCGCCGTGCGAGCGCTGCGGCATGCAGCCCGACGCGGATGTCGGGAAGCTGCACCTCGTTGTCGGTCCCGCGACCGAAGCGGACGATGTCGGCCGTCACGGTCTGCGACTTGCGCATCACCGCGTCGGGGCCGCGCCGCGTCAGGAAGGTGACCTCAACCTGCATCTGCTCGGCCCTGCGGGGGGAGTTTCTTGTTCACTTGTCTGCTCACCGATCCGGCGGCGCCGTCACCAGTAGAAGAACACGGACACGACGTGGGCCGTCAGCGCCGCGAGGAGGGCGAAGGACAGCGGCACGTGGAAATAGAGCCATACGTCCATCATCGCCTTGTACGAGACATCGCGCCGCGCCCGGGCGAGAAGCGTCTTCTTCTCGTTGAGCAGCACAAGAACCTGGCGATAGGTCGCCTGCTGCTCGAGCGAGCTGCGCGAGGCGATATCGTTGACGCCGACGAGCGCCTTGTCGGTGGCGCAGTTGGGATATGTTCCAGACATCTGCCGCCAGCCCGAGCCGCCGATCTCGGTCCGCTCGACCGCCTCGGTGACGAGCTTCGCGGTCGCGTCGTCGATCGTCATGGCGCCCATGCGCAGCTCGTCGTTGATGACGGCGATGCGCACCAGGATCTGCGGCATGGTGTTGCCGCCCCGGTTGTCGGTGATGAGCGTCGGATATCGGAGATAGCAGAATATGCCGAAAAAGCCGCTGAAGATGACGGCACACATCAGCAGATAAGCAGCGGTGTGGATGTTCCAGCCGATATGCCAGCCGGTGTGCAGCGTCGCAATGGCGAGCAGCGCTCCGCCGAGATAGACATGCGCGGAGAGCCACGCCTCGAGCTTGCCCTGGTTGACCCGATAGGAGCGCTTACGGTAGCCGAACCACATCAGCCACAGGATGAGGAGCGCGCCCGCCGTGCCGAGGATGTAGCCGGCCCAGGTGCCGCCATAGCGCTCGCCGTAGGGCACGTCGACGTAATAGAGCGCGATGGACACGATGACCGCGACGGTCGCGATCTTGAGATAGAAGTAGTTCCGGTACCTGAAGAACGATGTGTGCTTGTCCTCCTCGTGGGCGAGCCGGGGACCGGCCTCCGTCCGCGGCGCATGGGCGCGCATCAGACCTCTCCGCGGATGACGGAGATGAACTGCTCCGGATTGACGCGGATCGCGGCGCCGGTGGGGCACGCCCGCACGCAGGCCGGGCCGCCCTCGATGCCCTTGCACATGTCGCACTTGACGGCGTGCTTGCTGCCGGTGCGCTTGGCGAGCCCCTGGGGCGACTTGTCCTCGCCCGGGCCGTTGCCGCGGCCGAAGAACAGCCAGCTCAGGAGGCTCGGCTTCTCCGCCGGCACCGCCGCCATCTGGATGACGCCATAGGGGCAGTTGCGCTCGCAATTGCCGCAGCCGATGCACTTGTCGTCGATGAACACCTCGCCGTTGGGCGCGCGGTGGATCGCGTCGGCCGGGCAGTCCTTCATGCAGGACGGGTCCTCGCAGTGCCGGCACGAGGTCGGGACGTGGATGGTGGCGAAGGTAGGGCCGGCCTCGCGGTTGAGACGGCTCACGCCGTGGTGGGTCTCGGCGCACGCCTTCTCGCAATTGTCGCAGCGCACGCACAGCGTTTCGTCGATCAGCAGGACGTCGGTCGCCTCGCCGAGCCCGTTGCGGACCAGGAACTCTATGAGGCCGGCATGCTTGCCGCCGGTTTCCATCCGTTTTTGCTCGCTCAGGCGGTCCTCGAGCCGCTTCTCGACCTCGTGGCGCAAATGCGGCGCGCGCTCGAGCAAGGAACGGAAGGCGGCGCTGTCGATCTCGATCGCCTCGGTGAGGACCGAGGCCTTGACGGTGGCGTTGCGCTTGGCGTTGGTCAGCATCGCCATCTCGCCGACGTAATTGCCGGCGGGGAGATACGCGAACACGATGTCCTTGCCGCCGATACTGCGCGAGATCGTCACCGACCCCTTGCGGATCAGGTAGACAGGCCCGACATCCGCGCCTTCCTTGATCAGCGGATCGTTCGGCTTGAATGTCAGGACCTTGGCGCTGTCGAGCACGTCGTGGAGCAGCGCTTCCTCGATGCCGGGCGCGAGATAGGTCTCGATCTGGCGCACCACCGCGTCGCGATCCAGCACTTTGGCGATGTCCGGCACCGAGCGGCGCAGCTTGACCATCGTGTTGCGGTCGACCTCGAGCAGGATCGACGGCTTGGTCGCGATCACCGTGGCGGTGCGCCGGCGGCCCGAGATCAATCCCATCTCGCCGAAGAACTTGCCCGGCCCCAGCTTCACCATGTTGGTGGGATCGGCCGGATCGATCTGGATGCCGACCTCGCCGTCGAGGATCGAGTACAGCGAGTTGGTGTAGTCGTTGCGCTTGAAGATGATCTCGTTGGCGCGCGGCTGGTGCAGCTCGGAATGGAGCAGGAACTCGCGGATCTGCAAGGGCGTCAGCGGCTTGTAGAGCGGCAGCCGCTCGCGGATCGCGGTGACCAGCTCGGTCACCGTGCTCTTCACGCCGGCCTTGTCGAGCTTATCCTGGATCAGCGGCTCGTCGGCTGGCGGGATATTGTTTCCGAGGATGTATTCGACCACCTCGTAGCCCTGGTTGAGGCAGTGCTTGATCAGCGGATAGCCCGCCAGCGCGCCGACGATATAGAGGCCGGGCACCTCGGACTCGTAGGTCTCCGACACCACGGGATAGGCCGTGGGGCTGTCGCTCGGGAACTTGATGCCGCAGGATTCGACGAACTTGCGCGGCGGCAGCGCGCCGATGCGGGCGATGATGCGGTCGCACTTGACGCGCGCCTCGCCGTCCGCCGTGTCGAGCACGAGACAGCCGTCCTCGACCGCCTTGGGCTCGGAATTGACGAAGGCGGTGATGCCGCCCTTGTTGATCTGGCCCTGGATCAGGGCCGCGTTGGCCGGCTTGGCGTAGGGATAGTCGGCGACGCGGTTGATGATGGTGACGTTGTTGTTGGCCGAAAGCGCCAGGGCGTTCTCGATGCCGGCATCGCCGGTGCCGATGACGATGATCTCCTCGCCGTGATACTCGTCGGGATCGTCGAGCTGGTACTGCACGAAGGGATGGTCGGCGCGCTCGGCGCCGGGAATGGCGAGCTTGCGCAGATTGCCCTGGACGCCGATCGAGAGGACGACGTGCTCGGCGGTGATGGTCTCGCCGTTGGCGAGGCCGAGCTGGAAGTTGCCGCGCTGGCCCTTGATCGAGGTGACCTCGGTGTTGAGGCGGATGTTGGCCTTCGCCCCCTCGACCCCCGACACCCAGCCCTCGATCACCTCCTCGCGCGAGCTCTCCTTGAAGCCCAGGTCGCTGCGCAGCGGCAGGAACTCGGGCGTGGCCATCACGTGCTTGCGCTTCTGGTACTTGAAGATGGTGTCGTTGACGTGGGCGGTGCGCTCGAGGAGGACGTGGGTTTTCCCGTCCTTGGCGGCCCGTGCGGCGGCGCTGAGCCCTGCCGGCCCCGATCCGACAATGGCGATCGCAACATCTACGGCCACTGGGTCCCCACCACCAGATTGCTCGCGCAGTTCAAAGGATTGCGCGCTTTTGCGTCCCTCATGCAATACCAGATCGCAAAAATAGACAACAGCCATTTCACCAAGTTGGCGAATCCAGCTTTGACCCTAGGCGTTTAGCGGTCGTTAGACGACGCCTACCACCCGGCCTAGCGCGTCGCCGATCGGGCGGCTGACGACCACGTCCGCGACCTCGTCGAGATGGGTCGGATCGCGATTCAGGATGGCGAGAAGTGCGCCCTTCCGTTTCGCTATTTCAGGGAATCCGGCAGCCGGATAGACCACCAGCGACGAGCCCACGGCGATGAAAAGATCGCACGCCAGCGTCTCCGCCTCGGCCCGCTGCATCGGCCCCTCCGGCATCGCCTGGCCGAACGAAACGGTGGCAGTCTTGACCAGGCCGCCGCAGCTCCGGCACCGCGGCGCCGCCCCTTGGCGCTCGAATTCCGCGCGCAAATCCTCGATCTCGCGGCGTTCGCCGCAATCGAGGCAATGTGCGTACGTCGAATTGCCGTGCAGCTCGATCACCCGCTCGGCGGCGATGCCCGAGGCCTGGTGCAGCCCGTCGATGTTCTGGGTGATGACGCAGGCGGCCGTGCCCCGCCGCACCAGCTCGGCGACCGCGCGGTGCCCGCGATTCGGCTGGGCGGAACGGAAGATGGCATCGCTCTCGAATCGCCGCCGCCACGATTCGCGCCGCGCCGACTCGGAGCGGAGGAAGCTCGAGAATTCGATCGGCACCTGGCGCGTCCACAATCCGCCCGGGCTGCGGAAGTCGGGGATGCCCGACTCGGTGCTGATGCCGGCGCCGGTGAACACCACGGCGCGGCGCGCCCGGCCGATCAGTCGCGCCAAGGCGGCGAGATCGTCATCGTGCGGCAGCGCCGACTCGGACATCGCGCGATCCTGCCGGCTTCACGGGGTGACGGGTTCGACGTGGCTGACCAGGCCGAGGCTGCCGGCGGTATTCGCCACGGCGGCCAAGCAGATCGCGGCGCGCGCCGGGGGCAGCCATACCGCCAGGCGAGTGACGTAGCGGCCGCCGTCCGCCTCGGCCAACTTCTGCGCGTCGAGTCGCACGATATTGGCCCCGTACTGTGCGAAGATCGCCGCCAGGCGCGCGATCAGCCCGAGCTGATCCCCGCCCACGACCTCGATGCGATGGGTGATGCGCCCCATCGGCCCCGGCACCGGATCGAACTCGTAGGCGACGACTCGGATCTCGGCGCCCTCGAGCTCGGGAACGAGCGCCAATCCGTCGGCGAGACTCGTGGGCGACAATCCGTCCGGAAGCTCGCAGATCGCGGTGAACTCGGCGCCCGCTCCCAGCGCGGCGAAAGTGGTGTCGCGCAGATTGACCCCGTGGGCGAAGAGATGGTCGGCGACCGACGCCACCAGCCCAACCTGGTCGCGGCACAAGATCGAAACCAGGGCGACCGACATGCGCCTCCCTCCTCGGGCTACCAGTTCCGTGACGGCAAAGTCGTGGCGAGCTTTTCCTTGATCTCGTCCATGTGCGCCACCGTGTATTCGTAGGCCGACCCAATGGTCCCCTCGAGCCCCTTCCAGTCAAGTAGGCCGATGGTGCCGAGATTGGGTTTCAGCAATACGTCGGGCCGGAACCGGGCCGAGCCATAGGTCGCCGCCGCGTTGATGGTCGCGACCCGCCACAGGAGCTGGAAGATGCTGGGGCTGAGCGGCGCGCTGCGCCAGCCGAAGCGCGACTTATTGGGTTCCTTTTTCGCCGTAAAAGGCGTGTCGGAGTGAATGTCGACCGCGATCGCAGGTCCGCGCCCGATCTGGCGCACCACGTCGACCGGCATATTGTTGATGACACCGCCATCGACGTAGATCTGCCCGTCGTCGATGAGCGGCGGCAGGATCCCGGGAATCGAGATCGAGGCGCGGATCCAGGTCGCGATCTTGCCACGCGTATGTACCGCGGGGCCGCCCTTGGTGAGATTGGTCGACAGGCAGAAGAACCAGATCGGCAGGTCCTCGATCGCGACATCGCCGTACCATTTCTCGAGCCATTGCGTCAGGCGCCGTCCGGCGAGCAGCGCGACCGTCGGGATGGTGAAGTCAGTGAGCGGACTGCGGCCACTGAACGTGTCGCGGTAGCAATGCAGCATGCGTTCCCGCGGCCACTCCAACGCTGCCATGCCGGCGATGATCGAACCGATGCTGGTGCCACCGACGATGTCGATCGGGATGCCGTTGTCCCTGAGCGCCCAGATTACCCCGACATGGGCGACGCCACGCGCGCCACCGCCGGCGAGAACAAGCCCGATCGCCCGGCCCGTCATCAGCCGCGCCAGGCGCTCGATGTCGCTGTCGCCGCGAATGTGATGGTGCATCTTGAAGTCGTGGAGCGCGAGCCAGCCGGCGGTGCCCTTAATGGTCTCGCCCGGCGCCCATACCAGCACAAGGTCCATCGGCCGGGTGAATTCGGGCGTGCTGTCGAAGCGCATGGCGTCGAACGCATGCGCCTCGTCGGCGCCGCGCCCGACCATGATCAGGGAATCGGCCTGCCGCAGGCAGAGCTGGGTCCAGGACGAGGGACCGGCCTCGGCGACATAGACGACCAAGTGATGGCCCGCCTCGATTTCGCGGAAGAAGTCGAGCGACCTTCCGCTCGCGACATCCTTGGTGACGCAGACGACGGAATGGTAGGTCGAGAGCGAGGCGACGAGCTTGCGCGCGAAGCCTTCGATGTCGAGCTGCGGATCGCTCGGGATGATGGCGAGCGAACGCTCGAACGGCTTGGGCGGCTGATCGCTTTGTGCCGCGCGCAGGCGGGTGATCAGCGTCTGGGTGATGGCGAGCAGCGCGCCCGGATGGCGCTCGGCGAACGCGTCCCACGTTTTCTTGGTGATGGCGAGCAGTTCGGCGTCGCGCAGGCACCTCACGGTTGCGGAGCGCGGCTCGCCGCTGATGAGGCCCATTTCGCCGACCGTCTCGCCGGGACCAATGCGGCCGACGAAGCGATCAGGGCCGGAGTCAGTGCGAATGTACACGCCGAGGGCGCCGCTCACGACGATGAACAACTCGTCGGAGGGGTCGCCCTGGTGAATGATCGTTTTGCCGCCGAGCGCTGTGAACCAAGTAAAACTATCAGCGATTTCGATGATCTCGTCTTCGGCCAGGTAGGAGAACGGCGCGACTTTCGAGATCAGTGCGACCCACAGATTGTCGCTCGCTTCTCGGGGCATGAGTTCAGCGCCCAATCCGCATCTTCTATTTTCTCCGGACGCTCGGACTCTTAGCGTGCCACGCACGTTAACGATATCATACGATGCGCGCGCCGCTCAAGCGCAGGGCGAGCGACCGGCCCTGTGACCGTGTTGCAACACTTGTCGCGCGCGACGTCGGAGCGCCCCCGCCAAGCCCTCAAGGCACCCCACGGCGAGGCGAATTGCACAACGATATCAAGGCCTGGGGTGTCGGCAATAGAGATTTACGTGTCATTGACATCGTTTAAGTTCGGTGTAATTCTGTGAGTTGGGGGTCCGATGTGATTGGGGGGTCGTACCGAATTCTTCCAAGCCACGCCTCCAGCGGACTGAGCAAGAACAGGGAGATTTCACCAATGGCGCGATTCCTGCCCGTGTTGACTACAGTTGCTGCGGTGGCCGTTGCCGTCTACGCATTTCCGGCGTCCGCGGCCGGCCCGTACGACGGCAATTGGATCATCGATGCACCGCCCGCGGGCGGCGCCATCGGAGCCGAAGGCCAGTACACCTGTCCTGCGCTTCGCATGCCCTTCGCGGTCAAGGATGGACAGGTGATGGGCGATCTGCATCGCACCGCCACCGGCACCATCGAGATCGGCAAGACCTCCAATTCCGCCCCGGTCACCGGGACGGTCGGCGGCGACGGCACAGTCAGCGTGACGTGGGAGAATTTCCATGTCAGCGGCAAGCTGAGCGGCGCTGGCGGCAACGTCAATTGGGCCGGCGAGTGCGGCCCCCGCACCGCCACCGCGACCAAGGTCGGCCAGTAATCTGAACGCCCCCTACCAACGCGGACGGAGCCGGGCTCCGTTCCGTGTTGGATGGGCGCTTACCGATCACTCTCGACAGCGTAGCGATCGGCAACGCGCCGCCCTTCGGCGAAGGGCGAGGCGCGTTCTCGACTCGAAGGAACGTTCCCGTCTATTCATAACCGTGGCGATGGGGTCGGGAGAGCGGGCCATGCGGGAGAATCGGGTGAAGCAGATCTGGGCGGCTGGCGGCTCCGTCCTCAATGGCTGGTGCGCGATCCCGAGCGGCTTCGCCGCCGAGACGATGGCACATCTGGGCTGGGATTCGCTGGTGATCGACGCCCAACACGGGCTGGTCGGCTACGAGTCGATGGTGGCGATGCTGCAAGGCATCTCGACCACCGCGGTGACGCCGATGGTCCGCGTGCCCTGGAATGCCCCCGCCGAGATCATGAAGGCGCTCGATGCCGGCGCCTACGGCATCATCTGCCCGATGGTCAACAGCCGCGCGGAATGCGAGGCCTTTGTCGGCGCCTGCCGCTATGCGCCGCGCGGCTATCGCAGCTCGGGGCCGGTCCGCGCCATGCTCTATGGCGGATCGGACTATACCGCCAAGGCGAACGATACGATCGTCGCGATGGCCATGATCGAGACGCGCGAAGCGCTCCAGAACCTCGACGCCATCGTCTCGACGCCAGAGCTCGACGCCGTCTATGTCGGCCCCTCCGACCTGTCCGTGTCGCTCGGCTTCGCGCACGGGCTCGACCGCAAGGAGGACGAGGTCATGGCCGCGCTCCACGCCGTGATAGCGGCATGCCGCCGGCATCACATCAAGGCCGGGATCCACACCGGCGCGACCGGCTACGCCAAGCGCATGATCGAGATGGGCTTCGACTTCGTCACCGTGCTGAGCGATGCGCGGCTGATGGTGATGGCCGGCACCGAGACCGTGCGCGAGATGCGCGCAGCCGCGCCCAAGCGCGCGTAGCACCCCAGGCGGCTCCAATGGCGGCGGCGCGCCGAATCGACGTTCATCTCCACACCATCCCGGACTTTTATCGGGCGGCGGTTTATGCCGCGGGCTCGGGCCCGGCGCTCGGCCGCTATCCCGAATGGTCGCCGGAACGCGCGCTCGAACTCATGGACGCGAGCGGCATCGAGGTCGCGATCACCTCGCTCGCCCAGCCCGGCGTGCAGTTCGCGCCGGCCGCCGAAGCGGGTCCCTTGGCGCGGCGCTGCAACGACTATGCCGCCGAGCTCAACGCGCGTTGGCCGCGCCGCTTCGGCGCCTTTGCCCTGGTGCCGATGCATGACATCGACGCGGCGATCGCCGAGATCGACTATTGTTATGACCAGCTGCGCTTCGCCGGAGCGTGCCTGTTCGCGAGCTATGGCGAGACGTTCCTTGGCGACAAGCGCTTCGATCCGGTGCTCGAGTGCTTGAACGGGCGCGACGGCGTGGTCTTCGTCCATCCCGCATTTCATCCGTCGAGCCGCACGCTCGACCTGCCCTGGCCCGGCTTCATGATGGAGTATCTGTTCGACACCACGCGCGCCGCGGTCAATCTGCTGCTGTCAGGCGCGACCGAGCGCTTTCCCCGCATTCGCTTCATCCTCGCCCATGCCGGCGGCGTGCTACCGTATTTCGCGTGGCGCCTGTCGGTCGCGCCGATGATCGATGCCCGATTGCCGCAATGGTCGCGCGAGCGCATCTTTGCCGGCCTGCGGAACTACTGGTACGACATCGCGCTCTCGCCGGGGCCGCAGACCATGGGCACGCTCCAGACCATCGCCGCGCCCGAGCGCATCGTGTTCGGCAGCGACTGGCCGTTCGCGAACGCGCGCGTGGTGGCAGCCGCGCTCGCCGATTACGGCGCGGAGGGATTCCTTTCACCCGCGCGGCGCGACGCCATCGACCGCACCAACGCGCTCGCGCTCTTTCCGCAATTCGCGTGAGAGGATCGCACCAATGCAAGACAAGCCTCTGTCCTGGCCCAACGACAAGCGCATCGCCGTGGCGGTGACGGTCATGTACGAAGCTTGGTCGGACGGGAACGCGCCGACCTATTCCGTGCAGACGACCCACCTGAAGCCGGGCGCGGTCGATTACGCGGGCGCGGCCTGGTCGACCTATGGCGGGCGCGTCGGCGTATGGCGCATCTTGCGCACGCTCGAGCGGCTGGGCGTGCCCGCAACCTTCTTCGTCAATGCCCGCTGCGCCGAGCTTTATCCCGATTCGATCGCCGAGATCGCGCGCGCCGGCCACGACATCGGCGGCCACGGCTACACCCAGGACGGGCTCCTCGCCTACATGAAGCCCGAAGAGCAGCACGCGACCATCCGCAAATGCATCGATATCCTCGGCGCCAAGAGCGGCAAGCGGCCGACCGGCTGGCTGAGCCCGGTGCTGGCCTTCACGCCGCAGACGATCGAGTTCCTCGCCGAGGAGAAGCTGCAGTGGCAGGCCGATGTGACCTACACCGACCTGCCGCACCGCGTGCGCACCCGGCACGGCCCGATCGCCTGCGTGCCGAACAGCGACTTCACCGACAATCGCGTGCTGCGCACCAGCGCCGAGGACCTCTTTGACGTCCATACCGGCACGTTCGACTATCTCTATCGCAACGAGCCGATGTCGCTCCTGGTGATGACGCTGCATTGCCATTTCGGCGGCCGGCCGATGATCACCCAGGCGTTCGAGCGCATCATCAAGCACATCGCGCAGTTTCCCGGCGTGTGGCTGGCGCGCCATCACGAATTGGGACGCTGGGCGCTGGAGCAGGACGTCGACGACCACACCTATCAGAGCCGCTATTTTGCCGGGCGCTAGATGGCGGACGCAGATGCGGCCCGGCTTCAGCCGCTGCGCTTCGAGGACGTGACCTGCACCTTCGCGTCGTCGGGATCGGAGCCCGACTACACCGCCGTGCGCGGCGCCACCCTCGCACTCGAGGACGGGGAATTCGTGGCCCTCGTCGGCCCCACTGGCTGCGGCAAGACCACGCTCCTCAACATCGCCGCGGGCCTTCTCGGCGCCACCGGCGGCCGCATGCTGAGCTTCGGCGCGCCGGTCGACGGCATCAACCGCAGCGCCGCCTATATGTTCCAGGCCGATGCGCTGCTGCCGTGGCTCGATGCGCGCGGCAATGTGGCGCTCGGGCTCGAGCTGCGCGGCGTCAGGAAGAGCGATGCCGCCCAGCGTGCCGCGGTCTGGCTCGAGCGCGTCGGCCTCGCGGCCCATTGGCACCGCTATCCGCATCAGCTTTCAGGCGGCATGAAGAAGCGCGTCGCGCTGGCGCAGGTGCTGGTGTGCGAGCCGCGCATCCTGCTCATGGACGAGCCGTTCAGCGCGCTCGACGTCCAGACCCGCCAGCTGATGGAGAACGAGCTGCTCGAGATCTGGTCATCGGACCGGAAGTCGGTGCTGTTCGTGACCCACGATCTCGAGGAGGTGATCTCGCTGGCCGACCGCGTGATCGTGCTTTCGGCCGGTCCCGAGACGCGGCCGATCGCGGATTTCCCGGTCGACATCCCGCGCCCGCGCGACGTGACCGAAATCGTCCACACGCGGCGCTACGCCGAGCTGCACAAGCGGATCTGGGACACGCTCAAGGCCGAGGTGCTGCGCGGCTACGAGCGCAACAAGGGAAAGGCGCCCTCGCCGTGACCGCGGCACCCAACCGTCGCGGACGCATCTGGCTGGCGCGACTCCTGATCCTGCTGGCGATCCTCGGCCTGTGGCAGTTCGCGTCCGAGCGCTCGACCATGACGCATTTCTTCTTCGGCTCGCCCTTGGAAGTCGGGCAGGTGATCGTCAAGTGGAGCGCCACGGGCATGATCTATCGCCATCTCGCGATCACGCTGACCGAGACGCTGCTGTCGTTCGCGATCGGCACCGCGCTGGCGCTGGTGATCGGGCTGTGGCTCGCGCTCGACCGGTTCTGGAGCGGCGTGCTCGATCCCTTCATCAAGGGCGTCAACACCATGCCGCGTCTCATCCTGGCGCCCATATTCTCGGTCTGGTTCGGGCTCGGCATCTGGTCGAAGGTGGCGCTGGGCGTGACCATCGTGTTCTTCATCGTCTTCTTCAACGTCTACCAGGGCGTGCGCGAGGTGAGCCCGATCCTGCTCGCCAACGTGCGGATGCTCGGCGCCAACCGCGCCCAGCTCGTCCGCCGCGTCTACATCCCGTCGGCCATGAGCTGGGTGTTCTCGAGCCTGCATCTATCGGTCGGCATGGCATTCGTCGGCGCCGTGATCGGCGAGTATCTCGGTTCCGCCGCGGGCGTGGGCTATCTCATCCTGCAGGCGGAATCGACCTTCGAGATCAACGCCGTCATCGCCGGGATCGCGATCCTGACGGCATGCGCCCTGGCGCTCGACGCGGTCGTCACATTGGTCGAGGGCGCGCTTATCGGCCGCTCGCGCCCGCGCGCCGCCGAGGCGCGGGCCGGGTGAACGCGCTCACGCGTCGAGGACGAGCTTCGTTCCGGTCTTGAGGCGCGAGACGCAAATGCAGAGCTGCTCGCCCTTCTCCTCGGGCTGGAGATAGTGGTCGCGGTGCACGATCTCGCCGTCGGTCTCGAGCACGGGCAGCGGACAGAAGCCGCATTCGCCGCGGCCGCAATAGAACTGTGCATGATAGCCTGCGCTGAGCAGCGTCTCGAGGATGCTGGCCTCGGGCGGAACCTCGACCGTGATGCCGGAGTTCCGCAGCTCGACCTCGAAGGCGATGTTGTCGTTCGGCACCGGCGGCAAGGGCGGATCGAAACATTGCTGCATTATTTGCATGCGCGACAGCCCGTGCTCCAGGGCGCTCGTGGCCAGCGCCTGGTTGAACGGCCGCTGGCCGCAGATATAGACCTCGGCCGGATAACCGAGCTCGCCAAACACGCCGTCGAGATCGAGATGCCCGCCCTCGTAGTGGAAATGCGCGTGATCGCCGGCGAGGCGTTGCAGCTCCTCTCGATACGCCATTTCCTCCGCCGCGGGCCCGGCATAGTGCAGCTCGAACGGAATCCCCTGGCGCGTGAGCGCGCGCGCCATGGCATAGATCGGCGCGACGCCGATCCCGCCCGCGACTAGAACGCGGTCGGCCTTGTGCAGGTGAAGCGGGAATTCGTTCTTCGGCGGCGAGATCGACAGCGTCGCGCCGACCGCGACCTCGTCATGGAGAAAGCGCGAGCCGCCGCGGCTCTCGGGCTGGCGTTCGACAGCAATGCGATAGCGGTCCGGCGGATCGTCCCTGTCCACGGTGCCGCCGATGAGGGAATAAGCACGTGCCTCGACCGTGCCGTCCGGCAATTTGACGTCGATCTCGATATGGGCGCCCGGCTCCCAAGCGGGCAGCGCCGCGCCGTCGGCCGAGCCCAGCACCAACTCGCGGATCGCCGGCGTCAATTGCCGCGCTTCCTTGACCACGACCGCGATCTCGCCCATCTCTCACTCCTCTTCGCCTGCGCGATCATAGAGCCATCGCACGCGCGCTGCCAGCTAGTGCATCGCCGAGCCGCCGTCGACGACGAGCGTCTGGCCGGTGACGAAATCGCTGTCGGGCGAGGCGAAAAACAGGATGGCGCCGACCAGATCCTCCGGCTTCTGCACCCGCCGCAGAGCGCGGTCGGAGACGGCGGCGTTGCGCATCTTGAGCGTGTCGGCGTCGGGCGCTTCCTCGGACAGCGTGCTGCCGGGCGCGACGCAATTGACGCAGATGCCCCACTCGCCGACCTCGCGCGCGAGCGTCCGGGTGAAGCCCAGGATGCCCGCCTTCGAGGTCACGTAATGGATGCGGCTCGCGCTCCCCTTGAGCGCGGTGCCGGAGCTGATGTTCACGATCTTGCCATAGCGTTGCGCCTTCATCTGCGGCACGACCGCGCGGGAAGCGAGCCACGGTCCCTTGAGGTTGACGCTCATCATGCGGTCCCACTCGGCCGGGTCGATCTGGTCGAAGGGCGCGCGCGACATCGGCACGGTGGCGAAGATGGCGGCGTTGTTCACCAGTATGTCGATGCGGCCATAGGCCTCGATCGCGCGCCGCGCCATCGCCTCGACGCTGCCCCAGTCGGAGACGTCGGTCGGCGCCGCGATCGCCTTGAAGCCTTCCTGCACCAGCGATCCCGCGACCGCGTTGGCGGCATGGGCGTCGATCTCGGCGATGACGACGCTCGCCCCTTCGCCGGCGAGGCCGCGCGCATAAGCCTTGCCGATGCCGTGCCCGCCGCCGGTCACGATCGCGACGCGGCCGTCCAACCGTCCCGCCATGCTCGCCTCCCCTTTTGCCTTGCGCGCCATTATCGCGGGGGACGGCAACTGTTTCAAACCGCGCGCCGGTGATATCCTCGGCCCGACTCCGGGGAGTGAACGATGCAGGTCTTCGACATGGATTCCCATCTTCGCGAGGAGTATTTCCTCGACGAAGTCTATCGCCTCGATGGCAAGTTCGCGCATATGACGCCGGTGCGGCTCGGCCAGGACCACAATCAGCGGGCGAAATTCAGGCACGAGCTGTCGCCCTGGTCCAAGGAAGTGGCAGACCATTTCAACCATTCGATCGTCTACGATGTGAGCGCCAACTGGAACGGCGGCGAGATCGCGCGCCGCCAGGTCGGCGGCTACGACATGGCGCGCCGGGTCGCCGACAACGACAAGGAAGGCGTCGACGTCCAGTTCCTGTTCCCCACCCAGCTCGCCATTCCGACCTATGCCGAGGGCGAGCTCGGGTCGGCGCTGTGCCGTGCCTATAACACCTGGGTGAAGCGCCTGACTAAGGGCTACGAGGAGAAATTGTGGCCGGTGGGCGTGGTGCCGTGGGGCCACCCCGAGGGCATGGTCGCCGAGCTGCACCACTGCGTGAAGGCGCTGGGCTTCAAGGCGATCCATCTCACGCCCTATACCCACACCCGCACCATCGACGATCGAGCGTACGAGCCGTTCTACGCGGCGGCCGCAGCGCTCGAGGTGCCACTGATGCTGCATCCGAACAGCTATGGCGAGCTGATCAACCGCTACGACAATTTCTTCGCCATGCACGTGCTCGGCCGACCGTTCAACTGCACCGCCGGCCTCGTCGCGCTGGTCACGGGCGGCGTGTTCGAGCGCCATCCGAACCTGCGTGTCGCCTTCTTCGAATGCAGTGCCGAGTGGATCCTCTACTGGATGCATCGCATGGACGACGACTACCGGCGCATGCGCAACGGCTTCGCGCCCAACATCACGCGCGCACCGTCGGACTATGTGAAGCGCAACTGCTACGTCACCTGCGAAGCGGATGAGCGGCTGCTGCCGCTGGCGCTCGCGGAATTCAGCGAGGACCGCGTCCTGCTCGCGACCGACTACCCGCATTTCGATTCCGAATATCCGGGAACGGTGCACGAGCTTCTGGGCCGCACCGACATCACCCAGCTTCAGAAGGACAAGATCGTCTCCGCCAACGCCAAAGAGTTCCTGCGCCTCTGAGCTCTTGCCCGCGTGCCCATGCCCGTGCTGAGATGGCGCGAGGCATGGGAGGCACGGCATGAAGATCGAGACGCTGAGCTATAGCGACGGCGAGACCAACTTCCTCGGCTATCTCGCCGACCCCGAGGGCAGCGGCCGCCGGCCGGGCGTGCTCGTCGTCCACGAGGCGCCGGGGCTCAATGACCATCCCAAGCGCCGCGCGCGCATGCTCGCCGAGCTCGGCTACGTCGCGCTGGCCGCCGATCTCTACGGCGACGGAAGAGTGGCGCAGAAGCCCGAGGAATCGGCGCAATTGATGGCACCCTTGCGCGAGGACATCCCGCGCCTCAGGCGCCGTACCCGCGCGGCGCTCGACGCGCTGAGCAAGCTGCGCCAGGTCGATCCCGCGCGCCTCGGCGCCATGGGCTATTGCTTCGGCGGCCTCGCCGTCCTCGAGTTGGCGCGGACCGGCGCGCCGGTCGCCGGCACCGTCAGTTTCCACGGCATCCTCTCGACCAAGACGCCCGAGGACGCGAAGAACATTCGCGGCAAAATTCTCGCCTGCACCGGCGCCGACGACCCGCTCGTGCCGCCGGACCAGATCGCGGGCTTCGAGCACGAGATGACGCAGGCCGGAATCGATTGGCAGGTCATCAAGTTTGGCGGGGCGAAGCACGCCTTCACCAATCCCGACGCCAATCGTCCGCCCGTTCTCGCCTACCAGGCGGCGGCCGACGCGCGTTCGTGGGACGCGATGCAGGGCTTCTGGTTCGAGATTTTCGGCAAGCCCTGAGGCGGAACGCGGCGCCTTCCGCCACGTGTTCACCCTCCACGGCAGTCCGCATTCGCAGTTCACCTACAAGGTGGCACTGGCGCTGCGCCTCGCGGGCGAGAGCTTCGCGTTCCGCTACGTGAGCTTTCAGAAGGGCATGCACCGGACCAAGGAATTCCTCGCCCTGTCGCGGTGGGGCCAGGTGCCGGTGCTCGAGCATGACGGGCGCGTGCTGGTTCAGTCCGGCGCGATCCTCGAATATCTCGCCGAGACGATCGGTGTTTTCGCCGCGAATGACGCCGCCACACGGCAACAAATCCGGGAATGGCTCTACTGGGATGCCGACCGTCTGGCGCCGCCGGTCTATGGCTGTTACGGCGTCAAGCTTGGCCAGCAAAAGCTGCTGCCGATCGCGTTCGCCCCGGCGGTGGCCGAGCAATACCGCTCCCGCGCGGAGGCGGCGCTGGCCGTGCTCGACGCCAATCTCGCAACGTGCGATTTTCTCGTCCCCGATCGGCCGACCGTGGCCGATATCGGCTGCTACGGCGATGTCGCCTTCGCACGCCTCGGCGGCATCGACACCGAGCGCTGGTTGGTCCTGTCGCGCTGGGCAGTGCGGATCGAGCGTCTGCCTGGCTTCGCGGCGCCGTTCGACCTGCTGAAGATGGCGGACGCCTAAAGCTTCTTGAGCGCCACCGCCGGCGGCTTGGCCGGCTGGATGTCGAACGCGATCGCGGTCAATGACACGGTCGAGAAATGCCCGACCACGGCAACCAGCTCGGTGAGCTCGCCCTGGCCGAGCCGGTCGAGCGCGCGGCGATACGTCGCGTCCGACAAGGTGCGCCGTTCCAGCAGCTCGGTCGCGACCTGGTAGACGACTTCCTCGTCGGGATCGGTGAGCGACGGCGTCTTGCCCTCGGCGATGGCGTGGACCGTCGCGGGCGCGAGCCCGGCGGTCAGCGCCTGCGGCGCCTGCGCGCTCCACGGGAAGTCCGCGCCCCAATGCCGGATCGTCAGCAGCACCGCGAGGAGGCGCAGGCGCGGCGCGATCGCGGCACCGCTGCGGAAATAATCCGAGAGCTGGAAGATGCGCGACGCCAGCTCGGGCCGATTGATCCACGCCGCATAGGGACCGCCGAGCTGCCCGATCGTCTTGACGATCCGCTCGGCGACGGCTTTCTGCTCGGCCGACAATTCCGTCGGCACCGTGATGCGTGGCATGAGCTGTCTCCCTTGGCTGGCGTTTCGATCTTGCGCCGCATCATAGGCAGCGGGAGTGCGCGCGACCACTCTGTTGCGGGTCGTCGAGCCGCACCCTAGAGTGCCTCAACTCGTCCGCTTTGAGGCGTCGCGATGAGAGTGGCGGTCGCAGAACTTCCCTCCCCGTTTCTCGTCAAGACCCGCGTCCTCGCGAGCGGATCGAATGGCGCGTGGCACGATCTCGTCGCTGTGCTGAGGGAAGCGGGCATCCCTGACGCGCCGGGCGAATGCAACCTGCCGCGCGCGCTCGCGTTCCTCTCGGGTTTGCCGGCGGGAAGCCGCCGCCGCATCGAGCATGCGCTCGACCGGTCGAGCGACGGCGTGGCGCAGCCGAGACTGCTGAAGCCGCTGGCGCCGCTGTCGAAGATTCTGCTGACCGAAGGGTCGCTCGCCTTGAGCCGGTCGAACGATCAGCGCCCGGCGACGATGGTCGTCGGCTTCTCCAAGTTCGCGACGGCGCTGGCCGATCCCGAGAGCGCGATCCGCCTGCCCGAGCCCGGCGCGCGCTATGATGTTGAAGCGGTGCTGGCGGCGGTGATCGGCCGGCCCGCCAGCCGCGTCGCCGCTGCGGGCGCCGCGCGGAGCATCGTCGGATTCACCCTGATGGCCGAGATCACCGATCGCGACATGTTCGAGACCGAGGCGCGTACCAACAACAGCCTTTTCGCCAAGAACGTCCCGCATCTGTCGCCGCTGGGACCCGCCATTTGGATCGCCGGCGCGCGCGAGCTCGACCCTGACTGCGAGATCACGCTCAGCGTCAACGGCGCGCTGCGCCAGCGCTTCACCGTCGCCGATTTCGCGCACGGCGTGACCGACGCTGTGAGAGCCTGGTCGCGCGTCGTGCTCGAGCCGGGCGACATGGTGGCGCTGGGCGCCGCGATCTGCCGCCCGCGCCCCGGCAACGAAGTCGACTCTCCGATTCCGGTCGCACCCGGCGACCGCATCGAGGTGGCCTGTCCCGCGATCGGCATGCTGCGCGCCACAGTCTCGGGCTGAGGGGAGGAAGGAATGCGCTTCGTCACCTTCGAGACCGGCGGCATCGAGCGCTTCGGCCTTGTGCTGGGCGACGGCCGGATCGTCGACCTCGAGGGCGCGGTCGCGGCCAGGCTGGCGCAAGAAGTGCCGGTCGATCGCGCGCTGGCGCTGGCCCACGCCATCGCCCCGCCCGACGCGCAGGCCTTCATCGCCAACGGCCAGATCGCCCTCGACGCAGCGCGCCAAACCGTGCAATTTGCGGACAAAATTCTCGCCTCGGGCGCGGCGCTCGAGGGTCCGCGCGGCGAAACCATCCTGTTCGAGCGCGCGCAAATCCGCCTCCTCGCTCCGGTTCCGCGGCCGCGCAAATTCATCGCCGCCGGGAAGAACTATTTCGCGCATCAGCAGGAGATGCAGCAGCGCTCCGCCCCGACCGGCCCGCAGGTCCCGATCGCGCACGTGCAGTTCGCCTCGACCGTGATCGGCCCCGGCGAGACGGTGCGCTTCCCGCGCGAGACCAAGCATATGGACTACGAAGTCGAGATCGCCGCCGTGATCGGCCGTCCAGCCTTCGGCGTCGGCCGCGCCGAGGCGCTCGACTATGTGTTCGGATACACCATCTTCAACGACATCACCGACCGCGACATGTATCGCGGCGAGAACCGCGAAGGCGGCGGCATCGGCCTCCTCGGCAAGAACTTCGCCGGATTCTCGCCCCTGGGCCCGGTGCTGTGCACCGCCGACGAGATCGGCGACCCGCAGAATCTTGGCCTGCGCACGCGCGTCAACGGCCAGACGCGGCAGGATTCCAACTCCGCGCTAATGATGTTCAAGATCGACGAGCAGATCGCGCATTGGTCGCGCATCGGCCTCGAGCCAGGCGACATGCTGGGCAGCGGCACGCCGGGCGGGGTCGCCGCCGGCCGCAAGCCGGGCGAGCCGGCCTGGTGGCTCAAGCGCGGCGACGTGGTCGAATGCGAAGTGGACCGGATCGGCGTCTTGACCACCCATATCGCCTGAACCCCAAGGAGGAAAGCGATGAACGACAGCGAACGACGCACCATCGAGCAGACCTGCCGCGATCTCGTGGTGCAGATGTGCCAGCTGAGCGATCACGGCGAAAAGGAGAAGGCGGTCGATTTGTTCTCGCCCGACGGCACCTGGATCCGCGGCGGCAAGCCCTACAAGGGCCGCGCCGAGATGCTCGGCTCCTTCAGCGCCCCACCGACGCAGGTGATCCGGCATCTGACGTCCAACATCCTAATCACCGTGAAGGACGACGACCACGCCGACGGGGTGACGTACTATTTGGCATTCCACACCGATCCCAAGACCGCCACTCCCAAGCTTCCCTTGGCGCTGGAACCGCCCTTCAGCCTCGGCGAATGGCACGACAAGTTCGTGCGCACGCCGGCCGGATGGCGCTTCGCGCACCGCGAAGTGAAACGGTTCTTCCAGCACGCCGGCGGCCACTGACCGACGATGGCCGATCCGCGCGCCGGCACCAACCCGCTCTTCAACGACAATCGGCTGAAGCTGGGGACGTTCGGCACCAACGTCAGCAACGGTTGCGCCATCACCACGGTCGAGGAGGCGTTCGTCACCACTTGGCCCAACACGCTCGCCATCGCGCGCGAGGCGGACGCGTTGGGCCTCGAGGCACTGGTGCCGGTGGCGCGGTGGAAGGGGTTCGGCGGCACGTCGAACTTCAACGGCACCAATTTCGAGACCTACACCTGGGCGGCCGGTATTGCGCAGGCGACGACGCGCGCGACCATCTTCACGACCTCGCACGTGCCGACCGTCCACCCGATCATGGCAGCGAAGCAGGCGACCACGGTCGATCACATCAGCGGCGGGCGGTTCGCGCTTAACATCGTGTGCGGCTGGTTCTCACCCGAGCTCGAGATGTACGGCGCGCCGATCATGCCGCACGACACGCGCTACGAATACGCGGCCGAATGGATCGAGATCATCAAGATGCTGTGGACGCGGCAGGAGGAGTTCGACTACGAGGGCAAGTTCCTGCGCATCAAGAAGGGCTTCGCGATGCCGAAGCCGATTCAACGTCCCTTTCCGCCGCTGATGAACGCGGGCTCGTCGCGCAAGGGGCAGCATTTCGCCGCCAAATACTGCGACATGGCGTTCGTGACGATCGACGCGAGCGACCTCGATAAATCACAGGTGCATATCGAAGCCTATCGCCGCCTCGCGCGCGAGGAGTATGGCCGCGACATCCAAGTGTGGTGCAACGCCTACGTGGTGCAGCGCGAGACGCAGCAGGAGGCCGACGAATATTTGCGCCACTACGTCGTCGAGAAGGGCGACGATGAAGCGGTCGAGACGCTGGTGCGGGTCCAAGGCGAGCAGATGCAGCGGCTCCTGCCGCAGAAGCTCGAGCAGTTGAAGTTTCACATCAAGGCCGGCTGGGGCGGCTATCCGCTGGTCGGCACGGCGGAGCGGATCGTCGAGCGGGTGATGAAGCTGTCCGAGATCGGCGTCGGCGGGCTGCTGCTCAACTGGGTCGATTATCTCGACGGCATGCGCCGCTGGCGGCTCGAGGTGATGCCGATGCTGGAGCAGGCGGGATTGCGGCGGCCGTTGGCGCAGGAGGCGCGCGGCTAAGGGGGGAGCGATGGACGGAGCGCCGGCACGCGGAACGGGCACGGGACAGCCGGTTCGCCGCAAGGAGGATTTTCGCCTTCTCACCGGCACCGGCTGCTTCAGCGACGACGTCAGCTTTCCGGGCCAGGTCTACGCCGCGATGGTGCGCTCGCCCCACGCACATGCACGCATTGCCGGCATCGAGCGGGCGGCGGCGCTGGCGGTGACAGGCGTGCTCGCGGTGCTGACCGGCGAAGATGCGTTGGCGGACGGCTTGCGCTCGTTCGAGCACGCGCCATCCCTCTTCGGCGCGCCAGACGTGGTGCTGACCAACCGCGATGGCTCGAAGCCGTTCGTCTCGCCGCGCTTCCCGCTCCCCGCCGACAAGGCACGCTTCGCCGGCGAGGCGGTCGCGATGGTGGCGGCCGAGAGCGAAGACGCGGCCAAGGACGGCGCCGAGCGCGTCGTGGTGCGCTGGGAACAACTTCCGGTCGAGACCTCCGGCGTCGCGGCGGCCGCCGCCGGCGCGCCGCGCCTGTGGGAGCAACATCGCTCCAACGTCTGCATCGACGCCGATGTGGGCGACAAGGAAGCGACCGACGCGGCCTTCGCGCGCGCCGCCCACGTCGTGCGGCTCGACACGCGGATCAACCGCGTCACCGGTGCGCCAATGGAGCCGCGCGCTACGGTCGCGTCGTTCGATCGCGAGACCGGGCGCTACACCGTTTATGGCGGGGGCGGCGGACCGGTTCAGCACAAGCGCAACCTCGCGGTGATTCTCAACGTCCCAGACGAATCCATACGCGTCATCTACCGCGACATCGGCGGCAATTTCGGAACGCGCGGCATGCTCTATCCCGAGGTCGCGTTGGTCGCGTGGGCGTCGAAGCGGCTCGGCCGTCCAGTCAAGTGGCGCTCGACGCGCGAGGAATGCTTCCTCAGCGACTATCACGGCCGCGACCTCGAGGTCGAGGCGGAGTTGGCGCTCGACGCGGAAGGCAACTTCCTCGGCGTGCGCGGTGTCAATACCAGCAATCTCGGTTCCGTGACCTCGTCCTGGGTCCCGCTCACCAAGGGCGTGGGGTTGATGTCGAGCGTCTATCGTATTCCCGCGGCGCATTTCCGCGCCCGCGCCGTCCTCACCACGACCGCGCCGACCAGCGTCTATCGCAGCGCCGGCCGGCCCGAGGCGATGTTCGTGATCGAGCGCCTGATCGATCTCGCAGCGCGCGCGGCTGGCTTCGACCGGGTCGCCCTGCGTCGGCGCAACCTCGTCCCGCCCGACGCGATGCCGTTCAAGAACCCGCTTGGGATCACTTATGACAACGGCGATTACCCCGGCTGCATGGAATGGTGCCTGCGCCTTGCCGACTGGGAAGGGTTCCCGGCGCGCAAGGCCGATTCGGCCCGGCGCGGGCTCAGGCGCGGCATCGGCATCGCCAACTATGTCGAGATCACCACCGGCGTGCCGCGCGAGCGAGCCGAGATCACGGTGCTGCCCGAAGGCAAGGTCGAGATCGTCATCGGCACGATGTCGAGCGGACAGGGTCACGAAACGAGCTTTGCCCAGCCGGTCAGCGAATGGCTGGGCGTGCCGTTCGAGCACATCGAGCTCGTCACCGGCGACACCGACAAGGTGCCGGTTGGCGGCGGCTCGAATTCCGGCCGGTCGATGCGCTTTGCCGGCATCCTCATGGGTAAGGCAGCGGCCGACATCATCGCCAAGGGGCGCCGCATCGCGGCGCAGTTGCTCGAGACCGACTCGGCCGACATCGAGTTCACCGGGGGACGGTTCCGCGTCGCCGGCACCGACCGCGCGCTCGGGCTGTTCGACGTGGCGGCCGCGGCGCTGGGGCGCAACGACCTGCCCGAGGACTTGCGTGGTCCCCTCGCCTCGGCGCATGACGAGGTGTTCCGCGTCGCGGGGTATCCCTATGGCTGCCACATCTGCGAGGTCGAGGTCGATCCCGACACCGGCGCCGTCACGATCGAGCGCTATGTCGGCATCGACGATGTCGGGCGCGCCGTCAACCCGATGATCCTCCATGGCCAAGCCCATGGCGCCATCGTGCAAGGCGTCGGCCAGGCGCTCATGGAGCTGTGCGATTACGATGCACAAGGCCAGCTCCGCTCCGGCACGTTCATGGACTACGTCATGCCGCGCGCCGATCAGCTTCCTTCCTTCGTCACCGAGATCAGCGAGGTGCCATCCCCCACCAACCCGCTGGGCATCCGCGCCGGCGGCGAGGGCGGGACCACCCCCGCGCTCGCCGTGGTTGTGAACGCGATCGTCGACGCGCTCGCCGAGCTCGGCGTCACCCATGTCGAGATGCCGGCAACGCCGGAGCGCGTGTGGCGCGCGATCCGCGAAGCGGCCGGGTGAACGCGCGCTAGGAAGCGGGCGTGGCCTTGCCCTGCTTCTTGTCGAGAATGCGCTTGTGCAGGTTGCGGACGATGAGGCCGGTCAGGCGCTCGTCATGCGGGAACAGGCGCTGCCCGATCGGATAAGGATCGTGCGCCGTCACGTCGATTTTTTCCTTCAGCACGTCGTCTGCCGTCATGCCGCGCTCGACCGCGCGCTCGGCAAGGCCGAGCCAGTTCTCGACGATCTGCGCCTGCTCGCGCAGATAGGCCTTGCCGCAGGGATCGCCGTGGCCTGGCACGATCACCTCGGCGTCAAGCGCGCCGATCCGGTCGAGCGCGTCGAGCCATTCCCAGGGATCGCATTCCTGCAGCCAGGTCCGGCACTTGTAGAACACGTTGTCGCCGGTGAAGACGACGCCTTCATCGGGTACATAGATCGTGGTTTGCGGCGCGGTGTGGCCGGGATGGTGAAGAATGTGGAAGCTGTGATTGCCGACATTGAGCGTCAATTCTTCGGTGAAGGTGAGCTTGGGCGGGTTCGAGGCCGGGTAATCGGGATGGCCGACGAGCCATACGCTGTCGGGATCGGACTGCTTCATCCGCTCGCGCTTCTCCTCGATCGAGCCCGTGGCGAAGAGGTAGCGGTCAAAGCATTCCTGCAGCTTGACGTGACCCACGACCGTGGCCTTGGGGAAATAGGCGTTCCCCGCGATGTGATCGCCGTGCGGCTCGGTGTTGATGAGGTAGCGGATCGGCGCCTTCTCCTCCATCTGCTCGCGCCAGCGCACTGCGTCGATCGGCTGCTGCGGCGAATCGATCATGACGTAGCCGTCGCTGGTCTCGATAAAGCTCGGATTGCAGCCAGCGAAATAGATTTCGGTGAAGGTTTTCGGGCCTACCCGCCGCATCGAATCCTCCTCGTTCTGGTCGGCGATCAGCTCGCGAGGCCGAGGCCGAAGAAGCGGTCCGCATTTTGCCACAAGATTTTCTCCTTGTCGGCGGCGGAAATCGCGAGACCGTTGACGATATCGACATGCTCCTTGGGGTCGATCGGCACCGGGCCGTAATCGGTGCCGAGCATGACGCGATCGACGCCGAACACCTCGACCGCCTCGCGCACGTGCGGCGCCCAGATCCCCATCGTGTCGACGTTGAGATGCTCGGCGAGATAGGAGCTCGGCAGGCGCTTGCACTTGATCTTGGCCGCCTCCGGCATGCCGTCGCAGCCGAGGCGCCAGCCGAAATCGAGCCTCCCCATGACCGGCAGCAGCCCGCCGCCCATATGCGCAACCACGATCTTGAGCCGCGGGAAGCGGTCGAATAGGCCGGACAGGATCATGCGCGCCAGCGCCATGGCGGTGTCGAACGGGCGCCCCACCAGCTCGTCGAGCTTGTATTGGTCCATCTGCTGGTCATGGCCGATCGGCACCCGCACCGGATGGATGAAGATCGGCACCTGCTTGTCCTGGGCGAACTCCCAGAACGGAAAGGCTTCCTCGGTGTCGATGAACTTGCCGTGCCACGAGCTGCACACAAGCAGCCCCTTGAACTTGAGCGCACCCATGCAACGCTCGGCTTCCGGGATCTGCATCCGGTCGAGCGGATTGACCGTGCCCATGCCCCAAGTGCTCTGCGGCGCGCGCGCCGTCACCTTGGCGATCTCGTCATTGGCATATTTGATGACATCGAGGGCAGGCTTGCTGGTGTAGGGCGTCACCGATTCTGCCATGAACGGGCTGCTCATCAGGCGCCGCGTGATGCCCGCCTTGGCGCTCACTTCCTGCTGCAATTCGAAATCGAGCATCTCGCGGTAGCCGACGGAAGGAAGGCCGCGGAAATTCGTGACCATGTTCCCGGCGACGAGCTGGCCGCGCATCAACTCGGCGACGCCGAAAGGATCGTCCCGGTTCGGCACGGTGCAGTGTGTATGAATATCCACCATGTGAGCCATGGACGATCCCCTCGCTTCTTCGATCAGGCCTTCATCGCTTCCTGCACGTGCGGCGGCGACATCGGCAGGTGCCGCAAGCGCTTGCCGGTCAGCTGCGCGACGGCGTTGGCGATCGCCGGCGCCACCGGCGACACGCCCGCCTCGCCGATGCCGGTCGGCTTGTTGTCGGTGGAGACGACCTTAATCTCCATCGGTGGGATGTCCGCCGTTGATGGTGAACGTCGTCATGCTGTTCCCTCCTAGGTATGATTTGGCGAAAGCATACGACGAACCGCCGGCCGAGGGCAATCGCGCCTCCGCCGCCGACCCAGGGAGCCAGACGATGATCTATCGTGGCATGGACCAGGCGGCGCTCGACGCCGCTTACAATAACGGCGCCGCCATCGGGCTCGAGGCGCGCGACCGCTATTTCGCGGAGTGGACCGCGCGCACCCGGGCGCTCGCGGCGCGGGTCGGGGCACGACTCGATCTCCGCTATGGCGACGGACCGCGCCACCGGCTCGATTTCTACCCGTGCGGCAGCGCGGGCACGCCCACCCTGGTCTTCATCCATGGCGGCTATTGGCAATTGTCGGACAAGGAAAATTACGGCTTTGTCGCGGCCGGGCCGCTGGCCTGCGGCATCAATGTCGCGCTGGTGGAATACACGCTCGCGCCGGCGATCCGCATGGACGGCATCGTCGCCGAGATCAAGCGGGCGCTGGCTTGGCTCGGCCGGGAACTTGGCGCGCTGGGCGCGGCAACGGACGGGTTCGTCGCCGCCGGCCATTCCGCGGGCGGCCACCTGACCGCGATGGCGATGGAAGAGCCCTACGTGAAAGGCAGCTTGCCGATCAGCGGCCTGTTCGATCTCGAGCCGATCCGGCTCAGCTACCTCAATGACAAGGTCGGGCTCGACGCGGCGGAAGCGCGGCGCAACAGCCCGCTCCACCACATCCCGAAAAGTGCAGCGCCGGTCGTGATCGCGGTCGGCGCGGCCGAGCTGCCCGAGCTGCGCCGCCAATCCGCGGACTATCACGCGGCCTTGGCGGCGCGCGGCTTGAATGCCGGCTACCTCGTGCTCGCGGGACACGACCATTTCAGCATCCTCGAAGAGCTCGCCAGCCCCGACGGCCAGCTCACGGCGGCGGTGCGGAGCTTGCTCGCCTGACCCGCGGCCCGAGCACCACGAGCGCGTCGAGCGCCATGCCGCCTTGGCGTTCGGGAAGAGCCACGAACGGGTTGATATCGATCGACTCGATCTTGCCCTCGAGGTCGAGCGCGATCCTGCCCAGCGCCACCAACGCATCGACCGCCGCGTCGATGTCGCAGCGGGGCGCGCCACGATAGCCATCGAGGAGACGCGACACGCGGGTCCGGGCCAGCAGCACGCGCGCCTTGTCGCGGTCGAGCGGCGGGCTGGCGAAGGCGACGTCCTTCATCAGCTCAAGCAGCAAGCCGCCGCCACCTGCCATCACCACGAGCCCCATCTCGGGATCGCAATGGAGCCCGAGCGCGAGCTCGACCCCGCCGGAAATCTGCTGGCAAACCAGCATGCCGTCGCCCGCACCAAGTCCGCGTGCGCGCAGATTGCCGAGGATGCGATCATATCCGGCGAGCAGCTCGGCCTCGCCGCGCAGGCCCAGCTCGACCCCGCCGATATCCGATTTGTGCGCGATCGAGGACGCGACGATCTTGAGCACCACCGGATAACCGATCGCTGCCGCTTCGCGCGCTGCCTCGCTTGGCGACGTGACTAGCGCCTCGCGCGGCGTGGCGATGCCGTAGAGGCGCAGCAGCTCCTTTGATTGCGCCTCGCCGAGCGCCACAGGCGCGTCGACCCGCGCCTGTGCCATGAGGCGCTCGATCGCCACGCGGTCGACCGCGTGACGTGGCACCGCGGCAGCGGCCGGTGCTGAGCGCTCGACGCGGCGGACGGCGAGGTCGATCGCGCGCAGCGCCTTGGTCGATTCGTGGAGGAAAGAAACGTGCGGCAGCCCGGCACGCAGCGCGCGGCTGTAATCGCTGTGGGAATGGCTCAGCACCGAGACGAAGGCGATCGGCTTCTCGGCGCGCGACGTGACATAGTGCTCGACGCCGCGCAGATAGGCCTCGGTGCGCTCGCCGCCTGGCGCGCGCGGAAGCTCTTCCTGCAGCAGCAGCATGTCGATGTTGGGGTCGCGGTCGAGCGCCTCGACGCAGGCGAGATATGTGGCCTCGCTGGAAAGTACGCCGAATCCACCATCCAGCGGATTCGACACCAGCGAGCCGACCGACAGGAGGACGTTGAGCTTGGCCTCGGTCTCGGGCGCGAGCGGGGGAAAGGCGAGCCCGGTCTGGCCGGCGGCGTCGAGCAGCAGGCCGCGATAGGCGCCCGAGAGGGTGATCGCGCCGAGGCGCCGCCCCTTGGGCGTCTTCGTATGGAGCAGGAGCTCGATCAGCTCGACCGCGTCGTCGAGGGTGGCGACGCGGATGACGCCAAGCTCCGCCGTCACCGCGTCGAACGCCTCGGCGCTGCCGGCGAGCGAGCCGGTATGGGCGAGCGCCGCCGCCTGTCCCGCCGCCGACTGGCCGAGTTTGTGGACGATCACCGGCTTGCCCGCCTGCTGCGCGAGGCGGCACGCCGCCTTGAACTTGGCCACGTCCGCGACCGCCTCGATGTAGCACAGGATGATCTTCACCTCGGGCTCGGCGGCAAAAAAGGCGATGTAGTCCGCGACGCTGAGCCCCACCTCGTTGCCGCTGGTGATGAGGTATCCCGCACCCAGGCCGCGCTCCTCCAGCACCGAATGAGTGAACAGCATGACCCCGCCGCTCTGCCCGGCCATGGCGACGGGACCGGGGCCGACCCGCATCGAGCGCGTGTCGGTCAGGGTGACGAGCTTGCTGCGGCCGCAAATATTGCCCATGCAATTGGGACCCGACACGGCGAGGCCGGTCTCGGCGATGGCGGCGGCGAGCTCGCGCCGGCGCTCAAGCCCGGCCGGGTCGCTCGCCTCGCCGAAGCCCGACGAGAACACCGTGGCGCTCCGCGCGCCCGCCGCCGCGCCCTCGCGCAGCGCCGCGGCGACGCCAGGCGCCGGCACCAGGATGGCGAGATGGTCGGGCGGCTCGGGCAGCGACTTCAAATCGGCATAGCAGCGCCCGCCCCAGATCTCGCTGCGGCCCGGATTGACCGGGTAGACCGCGCCGTCGAAGCCGTGGCGTCCGAGCGATTGCCACACGCGCATGGCCCAGCTTGCCGGGCGGTCGCTGGCGCCGACGATCGCGACATTGCGGGGCGAGGTCAGCGCCGCCACCTGGCGCTGGGCGCGTTCGAGGTCGGGTGCGTCGGTCATGTGCGGGGCACGAGGGGTGAATTTGGGCCCGATTCCTGCGATGCTTGGCGCATCACGTCAAGGGAGAGCCTCATGCCGTCCGACAAGAAATACGAAACCGTCCTCGTCGAGATCGAGGATCGCATCGCCTGGGTGATCCTGAACCGCCCGGAAAAGCGCAACGCCATGAGCCCGCAGCTTCATCGCGACATGGACGCCGCGCTCGACGATCTCGCCGACGATCCGGACAGCGACGTGCTGGTCCTCACCGGCGCGGGCGAGGCGTGGTGTGCCGGCCAGGACATCAAGCTGTTCTTCCGCGAGGGCGCCAAGAACCCGGCCGCCATGCGCAAGGCGCGGCATGCGTCGCACAATTGGCGCTGGCAGAAGCTCTCGACCTTTCCCAAGCCCACCATCGCCATGATCAACGGCTTCTGCTTCGGCGGCGCCTTCACCCAGGCCTGCGCCTGCGACTTCGCGATCGCCGCCGACGACGCGGTATTTGGCCTCTCCGAGGTGAACTGGGGCATCCTGCCAGGCGGCATCGTGTCGTGGAACGTGGCACAGGTGCTGAATTTCCGCGACGGACTCTACTACGCCATGACCGGCGACAATTTCGACGGCAAGAAGGCGAAGGAGATGGGCTTCGTGAACTTCTCCGTGCCGCGCGCCGAGCTCAAGGCCACCACCGTCGCGCTAGCGCAGAAACTAATGCAGAAGAGTCCGGCGGCGATGCGCTACACCAAGGAAGCGATCCGCGCCGTGCGCTCGATGAGCGAGCCCCAGGCGGCCGATTATCTCCAGGCCAAGAGCGACGCGCTCCGCCTCAACGACAAGGGCGACGGGCGCGAGAAGGGCATGCGTCAGTTCCTCGACGAGAAGCGCTACCGCCCGGGGTTCACGCAATTCTACAAGGAGGAATAGGCGCCCCCACCCTACCTTCCCCCGCGAGCGGGGGAGGGATTTGCTCGATGATCTCCCTCCCCCGCTTGAGGGGGAGGGTTGGGGTGGGGGGTCAGCGCGAACCCGCGGTCGCCAGTTCCTTCTGCCGCTTGGCGATGCCCTCGTCGTCCTTCAATCCCTCTTCGGAGATGTCGAACCAGTTGCCTTCCGGATCGACGGCGCGGAATTCGGCGTAAGGGCGGTCGCCCGGGCGCGCTTTCGGCACCTCGACGCCGTGCTTCTCGAGCTTCTTCAGGATCTCGGGACGGCTTTCGATGTTGAAGCCGAAATGGTTGAGGCCGACCGCCGCCTCGCCGTCGAGCCGGTGCGGCAGGATCGCCAGCATGAGATAGCCATCGGTGAGGAAGTAGGCGCGCCCGTTCGTTTGCGCGACTTCCATGTCGAAGACGCTGGTGTAGAAATCGGCAAGCTTCTTCGGGTCCCGAGCGAACAATGCGAGATGACGAATCTTCGGCTTTGCCATAACGTCCTCCGCGGCGTTTGTCGGGCATCACTCTAGGTCAACGCGCCCCCTCGGCGCAAACACCGTGATAGACTTGGACGCATGAGCATCTTTGCCAAAGCTAATGCGCGCGATCGGCTGCCGGTCTCGCTCGTCACCGGGTTTCTCGGCAGCGGCAAGACCTCGCTGCTCAACCGCCTGCTGCGTCACCCGGAGATGGCGAACACGGCGATCGTCATCAACGAGTTCGGCGAGATCGCGCTCGACCAGCACTTCATCGAGCGCAGCGACGGCGAAGTCGTGGTGATGGCGAACGGCTGCCTGTGCTGCACCGTCCAGGGCGATCTCGAGGGCGTGGTCGGGACGCTCTTCGGCAAGCGAGCGGCGGGCGCGGTGCCGTCCTTCGACCGGATGCTGATCGAAACGACCGGCCTCGCCGATCCGGCGCCGATCATGCAGCTTTTGCTCAGCAAGCCGCTGATCGTCGATAACTTCGCGCTCGACGCCGTTGTGGCGACGATCGACGCGGTCCACGGCGCGCGTCAGCTCGAGGAGCACGGTGAGGCGGTGAAGCAGGCCGCGCTCGCCGACCGGCTGGTCGTCACTAAGACCGATCTCGCCGCCGCCGACGCGGTCGAGGAACTGGTGTCGCGCCTCGCGGCGATGAACCCGTCTGCGACCATCGCCCGCCTGCCGCACGGCGACCTCGCGCCCGGCGCACTGTTCGGCGCCTCGCTCCACGGACCGGGCGGGCGCATGCGCGATCCCGCTTCGTGGCTTGGCGGCGATCACGACGAGCGCGAGCATCTCCACGGCATCGACACTTTCGCGCTGACCATCGCGCGGCCGGTGGAGTGGCGCGCGTTCTCGCGCTGGCTGACGCGCATCAAGATCCGCCACGCCGACGATCTGCTGCGCGTCAAGGGCATCGTCAACGTGGCGGGCGAGGACGGCATGGTCGCGATCCATGGCGTGCATCACGTCTTCCATCCGCCCGTGCGGCTGGAACGGCGCAGCGGCGACGACGCGACCTCGCGCATTGTCTTCATCACGCGCGGCACGGCGAGCGACCAGATCGAGGCCGAGTGGCGCGCATTCACCGAGGAGCAGTGATCGTCCTTTGCAGCGGCGTGCGCCGAACCTAGAATGAACGGGCGCCATGCGGGGGACGTTGCCATGATCGATCTTTTGGGCCGCGTCGTGCTGGTGCCGGGCGCCAGCGGCGGCATCGGCAGCCAAATCGCGCGATTCCTCGCCGAAGCGGGCGCCGATTTGGCGATGACCTATCGCGCCAACGAAGAGGCGGCGGCGGCCGCGCTCGATCATGCGCTGGGGCTCGGCCGCCGCGCCCGGCTCGACCGGATCGACGCGACCGACGGCGTCGCGGTGCGCGCCTGGATCGACGACGTGATCCGCCACTGGGGCAGGATCGACGTGCTCGCGAGCGGCGTGGGAGCGCGCGCGGAGGGCGGGTTCGCGCTTTTCGTCGAGCAGAAGCCCGAGAGCTGGAAGGCGATCATCGACGCGCAGCTCATGGCCTTCATCACCCTCGCCCACGCCATCGTCCCGCACATGATCGAGCGCAAGTTCGGCCGCATCCTCGCGATCGGCTCGGACGGCGGCAAGGTCGGGCAGAGCGGCGCGGCGGTGGCGGCGGCCGCGCATGGCGGCCTCATCGCTTTCGCCAAGGCGTTGGCGCGCGAGGTCGGACGGTTCGGCATCACCGTCAACATCGTCTGCCCCGGCCCGACCGAGGGGCCGACGCTCGACGATCTGCGCAGCCGCGGCACCACCGGCGCCAAGATCGTCGAGGAGATGATCCGCCGCGTGCCGATGAAGCGCGCCGGCACGGCGCGCGAGCTGGCGGCGATGATGGCGTTTCTCGCCTCAAGCGAGGGCGGCTACATCACCGGCCAGGCGATCAGCGTCAGCGGCGGCCTGACGATGAACTAGGAGGACCCATGCGCGCCATCGACGTCCACTGCCATCCCTCGACCCGCGAGCATCACCTCGCGATGGGCGCCTATATGGCCGCGCTCGAGGCGATGCTGGGGCGCAAGCTCGACGCCAAGAGCGAAGACGAGATGGCGAACGATTTCCGCCGCGACGACGCGCTCGCCATGATGATCGCGAGCGACGCGACCGCCTCGGACGGCGCCCCCGTCATCACCAACGACTTCATCGCCAGCCTTACCAAGCATCATCCCGACGTGTTCCTGCCGGGATGGGCGGTGGTCGATCCGTGGAAGGGCAAGGCCGCGGTCAACGAGCTCGAGCGCGCCTTCACCACGCTCGGCCTCACCGGTGCCAAGTGGATGCCGATCCTGCAGGCCTTTTATCCGCACGACCGGCGCTTCTACCCGATCTGGGATTTGTGCCAGTCGATGGGCGCGCCCGTCCTCATCCATACCGGCACTACCGCCATCGCCTCGGGCATGCCGGGCGGCGCGGGGTTGAAGCTCGACCATGCGCGCCCGATGCCGGGGATCGACGCGGTCGCCGCCGACTTCCCGCGCCTCACCATCGTCATGGCGCATCCCGGCTGGCCCTGGACCGAGGAAGCGATCGCGGTCCTCTTGCACAAGTCGAACGTGTGCATGGACATCTCGGGCTGGCGGCCGAAATACATCCCGCAGCCGCTGAAGCACGAGATGAACCGCCGGCTGCAGGACAAGATCCTCTACGGCTCCGACTATCCCGGCTGGTCGCCCGGCCAGTGCCTCGACGAGCTGGAGATGGAAGGGCTCAAGCCCGACGTGGTCGAGAAGATCTTCCACAAGAACGCGACCCGCATCCTCAAGCTCGAGGCCAAGGTGGCGACGGCGCTTGCGGCGCAGAAGGCGCGATTGCCTGCGAAGCCACGGGCGACCTAATCTCGCGCGACATTGCAAACAGAGGGGACGCCATGCCGGCCGCTTCGGACAAGAGCATCATCGTCGACACGCACCATCATCTGTGCTCGTCGGCCTATGTCGATTTCGTCAAGGAGCGGACCGGCATTCCCCCTTATGTCGAGCGCGTGCTGCGCAACGGCTCGGCGGCCAAATCACTCGAGGACATGGACCGCGCCGGCGTGACGCGGTCCTTCATGTCGCTGACCACGCCGGGCGTGTGGCTCGGCGACGCCGCGGAAGCCCGCCGCCTCGCGCGCGAGACCAACGAGCATTTCGCCAAGCTGGTCGCCGACCATCCCGGCCGTTACGGCATGTTCGCGGCGGTGCCGATGCCCGATGTCGAGGGCACCCTGCGCGAGATCGAATATGCGCTCGACCACCTCAAGGCCGACGGCATCGGCTTCTTCACCAGCTATGGCGACAAGTATCTCGGCGAGGCCGCCTTCGCGCCGGTGTTCGAGGAGATGAACCGGCGCAAGGCCGTGGTCTATACCCATCCGCGCCGGCCCGATTGCTGCGCGAACCTGCTGCCGGAAGTGTCCGAGGCGGTCATCGAATACGGCACCGACACCACCCGCACCATCGCGAGCCTCGTCTTCGGCGGCACCGCGTCGCGCTCTCCCGACATCAAGTTCCTGTTCTCGCACGCGGGCGGCACCATGCCGTTCCTCATCGGCCGCTTCGTCGGCATGGCGCGGCAGCCGCAAGTCGCGCAGCGCCTGCCCAAGGGCGTGCTGCACGAGCTGCAGCGCTTCTACTATGACCTGGCGCAGGCGGCCAATCCGGGCGCCACCGCGTCGCTTATGAAGCTCGTCAAAATTTCGCAAGTGCTGTTCGGCACCGACTTCCCCTACGGCAGCTCGGCCGAGCATCTCGAGGGTCTGTCGCAGTGCGGCTTTAGCGCCCAGGAGCTGCATGCCATCCATTACGACAACCCCGCCGCGATCCTCCCGCGATGCCGGGCGTGATGCGAAGGGCGGGGCTCGCCGCCGCGCTCGCGATCCTGGGGTGGGCCGCGGCGGCCAGCGCCGATCCCCTGCCGCTCCGCGTCGGCTGGGCGCAGGCGCCGAGCCAATTGACCGCGCTTTCCGACGAGCTGATGAAGCGCCACCCGGCAATGTTTCCCTATCGCGGCAAGAGCTACGCGCTCGAGCCGGTGCGCTTTCAGGGCAGCACGCAGCAAATCCAGGGCCTCGCCAGCGGCGAGCTCGAGATCGCGTCGCTCGGCCCCTCGAGCCTCGCGCTGGCCGTCATCAACGCCCATCTCGACCTTCGCATCGTCGCCGACGTGATGCAGGACGGCGTGCCCGGCCATTTCGCGACTTATTGGGTGGTGCGCAAGGACGGGCCGGTCAAATCTTTCGCGGACATGCGCCATCGCCGCGTCGCGATCAACGCGTTCGGCGCCACCACCGACATGGTCCTGCGCGAGACGCTGCGCAAGAACGGCGTCGCCGACAGCGACTACGTCGTGATCGAGGCCAATTTCGCCAACATGCTGGCGATGATGGAGAACGACAAGATCGACCTCGTCCCGGTCATGCCGCAATTCAGCCACGACTTCGAGGCCACCGGCCATTATCGCTCGCTCTTCAACAATGCCGAAATTGTCGGACCGAGCGAGGTCGGCATGTGGGCAATTCGCGCGGATTTCATCGCCGCGCACCGGCCGGCGCTGGTCGACTTTCTCGAGGACGACATGCGCTCGGTGCGCTGGTTCCTCGATCCCGCGAACCGCGAGGAGGCGCTCGCCATCGCCGGAGCCGTGACCAAGGAATCGCGCGCCGCCCTCGATTACGTGTTCGGGCCAGGCGACCTCTACCACTCGCCCGATCTCCTGCCCATCATCCCGTCGGTGCAGAAGGACATCGATCAGGCGGTCGCGATGAAGCTGCTGCCGGCGCGGATCGTGGTCGACCCGGCCTATGTCGATCTCTCGCTCGTGGCCGACGCCAAGGCGCGGCTCGACGGAAAATAGGCGGGCCGCTCAGCGCCGGCCCAGGATTTTCACCGCCGCTTCGGCGAAGCTTGGATCGACAAACTTGTCGAGATCGGGGAGCGCGCCCGTGAGCGTGCCCTGCTCCTTGTAGAAGGCCGCTTCCTTCTTGATGTGGGCGAGATTGACGCTTCCGTTGGGATCGACGTCGTGCGCCGGCATCTTCTCCCACACCGCGCGGTCCTTGAGCGTCAGCGCCGCGACCATCACGTCGATCGCCGCCTCCTTGTTCTGGTCGCCATCGAAGGCGTCGATGAAGTCGCGCACGCCCTGGAGATAGGCCACCATGTAGCGCGTCGCCGCGTCGCGGTTGCGCGCGAACACCGCCGAATACATCACCACCGCGACCTGCGCCCCGGGATCGACCGCGCCCGCGGTGACCAGCACGTCGCCGATGCCGCGGTCGTGCGCCATCATCACCAGCGGCTCGATGAGGAGGGTCGCCGCCACCGTCTTGCCCGACAGCGCCGCGAGACCGTCGGGAAAACTGATATGCTGCGCCTCGATGTCGCCGACGCCGAGACCGACGGCGGCCAGAAGCTCGGCCACGAACATCTCGTTGTAGGAGCCGCGGCTCGGGCCGACGCCGACGCTCTTGCCCTTGAGATCGGCGGCGCTCTTCAAGGCGCCCGAGCGCTGGAGATCGCCGCGCCCGACCATCGAGAATGTCGAATCCTTGGCATCGCCGACATGCGCCCAGTCGGCGACGATCCGCAGATCGATGCCGCGGTTGAAGGCGTTGAAGAGCGCGGCGTTGGGCGCGCCGGCATCGACCTGGATCTGATTGGTGGCGAGCGACGAGACATACTCCTCGCCGCCGACCCCGCCGCCCACGAACTCGACATCGAGTCCCTGCTTGGCGAAATAGCCGCGATGGAACGCGAGCTCGAGCGCGGCCTGGTCGGGCCGGCCGGTGACGCCGACCTTGACCGCGACCCGCGCCGGCTCCTGCGCGACAGCGCCGGCGCCCGCGAGCGCCAGCGCCAGCGCCGCGACGACGCCGAGTGTCCTCATCACAGCGGCACGACCGTCACGTCCCGAGGCCAGGAAGCGAAAGGACGCGGCTCGGAAACGACGAGACCGTGCGGCGCGCGTCCCATGCGCTTGGCGCCTGTTGGCGTCACGCGCACGCTGTCGCCCCAGGGAAATTCGCGGCGTTCGTCCGCGGTCAGGATACTCGGCTTACAGATATAGACGCCGTCCTCGGGAAAGGTCAGGCCGAGGCTGCGCTCGGTCGCCTCGTAGTCAGGCCTGGCGTCGGCGCGCGCCAGCACCAGCGGCCGGTCGTCGCCGAGCCCGCGCCCGTGCAGCAGCAGTTTGGCCTTGGCGCCGGCGAGCGGCCCGGTCTTGGGCGCGAGCCGCGTCGCGAGCTCGGCGGTCTTGCGGATGAGCTCGCCCGCGGTGACGCCGGGTCGCAGCGTCTGCAACAGCTCGGGATAGAGATCGCCATGCAGCTTCGACATCTCCGCGAACACCGGATCGGCGCGGTTGACGGCGACCGGCCGTATCTGCTGCGCGCGATAGCCGATCACGGACGCCTCGATCTCGGCCACGATCATGTCGCCCGCGGCGAGCGGCCGCGCGGTCGGGCGTGTGAGCGTGCGGCCGGGATTGGGTCCCGAGACCCAGTTGAAATGGACCGACAGCTCCGACCCACGCGACATGAGCGCATGCATGGTCTCGGCCCAGGCGACATAGTCGGGAACGCCAGGCTGCGCCGCGCGCGTCTGCGCCTCGATGGCGCGCTCGATCAGATCGACCGAGCATTGCAGCACGGCGATCTCCTCCGCGCTCTTGACCTCGCGCACCTCCTGCACCAGCTCGGTCGCATCGACGAAGGCTGCGTGCGGCAGCGCCTCGGCGAGCGCGCGGAAGGTGCCGCGCATGATCGTGCCCTCGGGCGTGCGGGTGCCGCCCTCGAGCCCGGTGACGCCGATGCGCGCGCGCCCGAGACCAAGCTCGAGCAGGCGTTCGGCCGCGACCCGGCCATAGCGCCGCTTGCATTCGCGCAGGTCCGTGACCCAGTCCTGGACCGCCGGACCCCAGCGCTCGGCGACCGAGGTGGCGATCACCGTGACATCGCCCTCGAGCGGAAAGACGCAGGCGATCGAGGCATCGGCGCCGCCGCCGCAATGCGACAGATAGCGCGCGTCAGCCTGCCAGTCGGTCGAGTTGCCGGGATTGTTCGGGGCGAAGATGGCGGCCAGCCCGTCGCGCGCCATCAGGCGGCGTACCAACGCCCAGCGCCGGTCGCGCTCGGCCAGCGAGAAGCGGCGATAGGCGAGCGCTCGCCCGCCCGCAGCGTCGTCCATCACCAGAACGCCCGCGCCGCGCGCTGCTCCGGCGTGTCCTTGGCCTGATTCCAGGAATAGGCCAGCGGATTGAGATAGCCGCATTCGGGACAGGTGCGGTTCCGCTCCTCGCCGTTGTAATCGCGGATGGCGGCATCCTCGGCGCGCCAGAAATCCTTGAGGCCACGCACGCCGCTCGGATAGCGCTGCTCGAAATGGAGGGTAAGGCATTGCAGGCAATACCAGGCGAAGCTCTCGCCCTCCTCGCCCCGCGGCGTCTGCATGATGACGATGGCGTGGCCGAAGGGATCGCCCGGCAGGCTCGGCAGCGGCAGGTACAGCTCGTCCATGTCGTTGACGTGCCAGAAGCCGAAACTGTGCGCGACGCGATGCGGCGTGCCGCCGACCGTGACGTGGACATGAAGCGGATGATGCGGCATCTGCATGATGCCCTTGGGGCCAAGCTCGAGCGCGCCCGAGACGTTGCCCTTGCGCGGATCGATGATCTCGCTGTGGCTCACGGCCCGGCGGCGGATGCCGAAGACGTTCTGCCCAACCTCGCGGAAGGCGGAGAATTTCGAGACGATCTTCTCGTCGAGGAAGTCCCAGTCGTCGGCGATCTTGTCGATCGGCTGATCGACGGTCATCGTGTAATGCATGGCGCGCGGCTCCGGACCTCGGCTTCGCGAACGAGTGTAGCATGCGACATGTGAGGCTGCATCGGCATCGTGCGCCCTTGACAAGTCACCGTGCCGCGGCGGATGTGTGTCGCAGGAGCAACGGGATGCGCAAGACCGGACTGGGTTTCCTCGCGCTGGCGCTCATCGGCGCGGCACCGGCACTGGCGGACGGTACGATCAAGGTCGGGCTGCTGGCGCCGTTCTCGGGGCCCTTCGCCGATTCCGGCACGCAGTTCGCGCGCGGCATCGAGCTCTACATGCGCGAGCACGGCAGCACGGTGGCGGGCAAGACCATCGAAATCGTCAAGCGCGACACCGGCGGCAGCGACGCCGCCGTCGCCAAGCGCTTGGCGCAAGAGCTGGTGACGCGCGACAAGGTCGATTTCCTGGCGGGATTCATCTTCACGCCCGAGGTGCTGGCGGTCGCGCCGATCGCCACCGAAGCGAAGACGCCGCTCATCGTGATGAACGCCGCGACCCGCATCCTGACCGAGAAGTCGCCTTATGTCGTGCGCTTCTCCTATGTCCAGGACGCGATGGTCGCGAAGCTCGGCGAATGGGCGGCGCAGAACGGCATCGGCAAGCTCTATGTCGCGGTATCGGATTTCTCGGCGGGGCAAGAATCGGAGGCGACGTTCACTCGTACCTTCACCGCCGCGGGCGGCACGGTCGTGGGTGCTTCGCACATCCCGCTCGACAACCCCGAATTCGCTCCGTACGTGCAACGCATCGCCGACGCCAAGCCGGATGCGGTCTATGTCTTCCTGCCGTCGGGGCAGCCGTCGGGCTTCATCCGCCAGTTCGTGCAGCTCGGGCTGAAGCGCGCGGGCGTCAAGATCCTCGGCGGCACCGGCATCGTCGACGACACGGTGAAGGCCGCGCTCGGCGACGACACGCTCGGCATCATCACCGTGATGGTCTATTCCGAGGCGCATCAGAGCGCGCTCAACCGCAAGTTCGTGGCCGAATACCGCGCGGCATACGGCGCCAGCACCGAGCCCAACTACCAGGCGGTCGGCGCCTATGACGGCATCGCCGGAATCTATATGGTGGTCGAGAAACTGGGCGGCGCGGTCGACGGCGACACGGCGATGACGGCCTTCAAGGGCCTCGCCTTCGAGAGCCCGCGCGGGCCCATCGAGATCGACGCGGCCAGCCGCGACATCACCGAGGCGGTCTATATCCGCCGGGTCGAGCGCGTCGACGGCGCGCTCGTCAACCGCGAGATCCACGACTATCCTGCGGTCAAAGTCGCGCATTGAGAGGACGGCGCCATGGCTCTCCCCTTCGTCAACCCCAACACCACGCGCTCCCGCGTCGCGCTCGAGATCGCATCGGAGTTCGTCCAATCGCACGAGACCATGCGCCAGGCCAAGGTGCTGATCCGCGAGGCGGGCGAGCGCGAATGGTCGCTCTGCCTCACCGGCCTCAGCACCAACGAGGGGATCGTCGAGGTGGCGCAGCGCACCGCCGACATGGCCATCGTCAATCCCTCGGCCGCGCTCACCGTGGCATATCGCGGCATGGGGCAATGGAAGGAGAAGCAGCCGGTGCGCGCCATCGGCGTGATCCCGTCGCTCGACCAGTACGTGTTCGCGGCCAAGAGCACGACCGGTCTTACCCGCTTCGAGCAGATCGCCGAGCGCAAGATGCCCTTGCGCGTTTCGCTGCGCGGCCAGCGCGACCATTGCCTTCACGCCATGCTCGACCACATCGCCAATGCTGCGGGATTCACGCTGGCCGATCTCGCGTCGTGGGGCGGTCAGGCGCGGCACGAGGCGAGCCTGCCATGGCCGAATTCGCCCAAGTGGCAGTCGCTCGCGCGCGGCGAGATCGATGCGATCTTCGACGAGGCGGCGCCCGTGTGGGTCGACCAGGCGCTCGACGCCGGCATGACCATCCTGCCGCTGGCCGATGCGACGGTGCGCAAGCTCGAGGCGATGGGTTATCGCCGCGCCGTCATCCGCAAGGCCGACTTCCCGCGCCTGCCGCGCGACGTGCTCACCATCGACTTCAGCGGCTGGACCATTTTCGTCCACGAGGCGCTCGACGACGACATCGTGCGCCTCATTTGCGCCGGGCTCGACGCGCGCAAGCATCTCATCCCGTGGGAGCAGCCGGGCCCGCTTCCCGTCGAGCGCATGTGCCGCGACGCGCCGGACACGCCGCTCGACGTGCCGTTCCATCCGGCGGCAGAGCGGTTCTGGCGCGAGCGCGGATATCTGTGATCAGGCGCCGGGCCGGTCGCCCGCGTCGGCGATGCCGTTGAAGTAGAGTTCCCACACGTGGAGATTGATCTCGCACGCGTGGACCACCGCATCCTCCATCTTGTACCGCTCGGCGAAGCGCGACACGCTTTGCCAGCCGAGATTGGAATGCTCGAGATCGGCCAGCTCGTGCATCGACCAGAACTCGAGCTGCTCGTCCTTGAGGCCGAAGAGCTTGGCCCATTGGCCGCGCTGCACCCACGACCAGCCGTGCTCGCGTTGCGCGCCGGTGCCGTAGCCGGGCACGTTGATGCGCTCGGAGCAAGTATTGGCGACGATACCCTCGAGCCAGTGGCGGTTCGACATCAGCCCCTCCCACGCGGCCCAGGCGATCTCGGTGGTGGGGTTCGGTTTCGTCGCCTGAATGTCCTCGAGCTTGAGCCCGATTGCGACGCCCATCTCCTCGAGCACGCGCCAGTGCGGCTTGCCGCCGCCGAACTCGTTGTCGGCGATGATCTCCTGCGAGCACGCCTTGATGATGTCGAGCTTGGTGTCCCATTCCGGACAGTTGGTGGCGACGCGCAGCTTCAGCACCGAGTTGCGCTGGCGCGTGTTCAGGCGATGCTGCTTGACGAAGGTGCGCGCGCGGCCCGGCGTCATCGGCTCGGCGACGAGACGCACGCGGCGGCAAAAGCCGTCGACCACCTCATCCATCTTTTTCAGGGTCATGTCGGCGTTCATGCGAGCCTCCTTCGGGTGGCCGGACGCCTGTCGCGCCGGGTGGTTCTTTGGTAACCTGTCGGTGCTAGCCAACGCAAGAGGGTCACCGTGAATCGTCTCGAGGGAAAGGTCGCCATCGTGTTCGGCGCCGGGCCTAACATCGGCGGCACGGTCGCCCATTTTCTCGCCCGCGAAGGGGCGCGCGTCGCCGTCAGCGACATCAACGAGGACGCCGCCAACACGGCCGCGTCCTTTATCGCCGCGCGCGGTCACCAGGCCTTCGCGCTCGCCGGCAGCGCCCTCGTGGAGGATCAGGTCGCGCGCATCGTCGCCGAGACGGTGGCGCGCTGCGGCCGGCTCGACATCGTTTTCAACATGGCCGGCAAGGTCCATTGGAGCCCGGTGCTGGAGATGGACCTGCGAGACTGGCGCGAGGCGGTGCTGAGCTTCCCGACCGCGGGCATGCTGACGACCAAGCACGGCGCCAAGGCGATGATCGCCGGCGGCAATGGCGGCAGCATCATCCACCTCTTGTCCACGGCGGCGCATTATGGCGAGGCGTCGGGCTCGGCCTACACCGCGGCGAAAGCGGCACTCCTCAACTTCTCGCGCTCGGCGGCGATGGATTTGGCGCATGCCGGAATCAGGGTCAACACGATCACGCCCTGCGCCATGGAGCATCAGCTTTGGACCGCCATGCGCGAGGAGATCTTCGACCCGAACTTCGCGCCGCCCAAGCGGCGCTCCTATTACTCGCGCGACGAGTATCTGGGCATGATCCCGCTGGGCCGGTTCCCGCGCGCCTCCGACCTTGGCCATGCGGCGGTGTTCCTCGCCTCGGACGAAGCCTCGTTCCTCACCGGGGTCGACATTCCCGTCGATGGCGGACTCAGATACAAATACCCGACCTGGCGGCCCGGCGCGTTCGAGGGCCGAACCATCGACAAGTACGCGCGCGGCATCCGCGTGACACGCTATGGCGAGGAAGCGGAGAAGCTGCTGCCGGACGATTGACCAGCGACCAAGGAACACGAGATGGATCAGAACGTCGACACCCTGTCGCGCAACGAGCGGCTCGTCCTGCTGGGCCAATCGGGACGGCGCACGGCGATGGGCACGCTGCTGCGCCGCTTCTGGCAACCGGTGGCACTGTCGAAGAGCGTCGTGCCCAGCAAAGCAAAGCGCCTCAAGATCATGGGCGAGGAGTTGACGCTCTATCGCGGGCAGAGCGGCCGGCCCTATCTGGTCGCCGGCCGCTGCGCCCATCGCCTGACCTTGCTCCACACCGGCTGGGTCGAGGGCGAGGAGGTCCGCTGCATCTATCACGGTTGGAAATATGACGGCGCGGGCCAATGCGTCGAGCGGCCGGCCGAGGACGATGACGGCCTACCGAAGGTCAGGATCGCGGCTTATCCGCTCCATGAATATTGCGGCCTCGTCTTCGCCTATCTCGGCGAGGGCGCGGCGCCCGCGTTCGACCTGCCACGCAAGTCGGCGCTCGACGGCGCCGACCGGCTCGTCGAGGCGAAAGAGGAATGCTGGCCCTGCAACTGGTTCCAGATGGTCGAGAACTCGATGGACGCGGTCCATGTGAGCTTCGTCCACCAGGCGGGCAAGGTCGGCCCGTTCGGCGAGGCGGTCAGCACCGCCATCCCCAAGCTCGAGTATCTCGAGACCGACGCCGGCATCCGCCAGATCGCCACGCGCTCGAAGAACAGCGTGCGCATCAGCGACTGGACCTTCCCCAACAACAACCACATCAGCCGGCCCTTCATCACGCTCCAAGACCCGTGGCTCGATGTCGGCGTGTGGATGGTTCCGGTCGACGACGAATCCGCGATGCGCTTCACCATCTACGCGACACCCTCGACGAGCCCCGAAGCGGACAAGCGCTTCCGCGACTATTTCGCGCAATTCGGCGAATTCAATTCGGCCGATCACCACGCCGAGCTGTTCGATCACGGAAAATATCCCGAGGACCGCGTCTTCCAGCTCACCAGTGCCCAGGACTATGTCGCGACCGTGGGCCAGGGCACTGTGATGGACCGCGCCAGCGAGTACCTCGGCGCATCCGACGCCGGCATCGCCTTCCTGCGGCGGATTTTCTGGCGCGAGCTCGACGCGCTGCGCGCCGGCCGCACGCCCACGGAGTGGCGCCGGCTCGAGCACGAGGCCGAGCTGCCGATCCAGGCGCCGGCCTGAATGCCATGGCCAATCTCAAGCTCACCCTCGCGTGCTGGAACTACGACCGCACGCGCGCGCTGATGGACGGGAGCGTGCGTGCCGAGGGCATCGACCTCACGGTGCAAAGCGCGCAGCAGGTCGGCGAGATCATGGAGCGCACGATCAAGACGCGCGACTTCGACGTGGCGGAATTGGGGCTCACTTATTATCTCCGCAGCCTCGAGCTGCTGGGCGGGCCGTTCATCGCGATTCCCGTTTTTCCCAACCGCATCTTCCGCCACGCCGCGATCTTCGTTAGCCGCAAGAGCGGCATCGTCTCGCCCAAGGACCTCGCCGGAAGGACGGTCGGCGAGCTGCACCGCTATGGCCATGATGCCGGCATCTGGTCGAAAGGCATCCTGAGCGACGATTTCGGCGTTTCGGCCACGGGCTACACCTATTACGTCGGCAACATGGACAAGCCGCCCTCCGGCCCGGATTGGGCACCGTTCGATCCGCCGCCCAAATTGCGCATCCACCCGCTCGCGCCCGGGCAGACGCTCGATCAGATGCTGGAGGCGAGCGAGATCGACGCGCTTTTCTCCGCCTGGATGCCGCCGAGCTTCGTCAAGGGCTCGCCCAACGTCGCGCGCCTCTTTCCCGATTACGAAGCGGTCGAGCGCGACTATTTCCGCCGCACCGGCGTGTTCCCGATCATGCACACGGTGGTGATCCGGCGCGACATCTACGACAAGAACCGCTGGATCGCGCGCGCGCTCGCGGCCGCGTTCCAGCAGGCGAAGGACCAGGCCCAACGCCACTATCGCATGGCAGAGACCTTCTTCGGCGCTCCCTTCATGGTGCCGTGGCTCCCCGCGCATCTCGAGCAGAACCGCGCGCTGATGGGGGACGATTTCTGGCCCTACGGCATCGACGGCAACCGCAAGACGCTCGAAACCTATCTGCGCTACCATTTCGAGCAGGGCCTATCGAAGCGGCGCTACGCCATCGAGGAGCTGTTCGCGCCCGAGACCCTGGACTAAGCATAGCCATGCATTTCGGTCTGCAATTCTTCCCCGATGCCGGCCCGGACGAGAAATCGGCGCAAGATTATTGGAACGAGTCGTTGCATCTCGTGAGGCTATGCGACGCGCCCGGCTTCAGCCACATCCGCACGGTCGAGCATTATTTCGATCGCTATGGCGGCTACAGCCCCAATCCGATCGTGTTCCTCTCGGCTGCGTCGCAGCGCAGCGCGAAGGCACGGCTCGTCACCATGAGCGGCACGTTCCGCAGCCTCGAGGACGTGACCTCGCTGCCGCGCCCGGTGCGCCAGCCGCGGTCGGCCATCTGGGTTGCCTCGACCTCGAGCCCGCAATCCTTCGTCAATGCCGGGCGCAACGGCTATTGGCTGATGTCGATCCCGCGCGACGCGAAGCAGTTGAACGAGCCGGTAGCGCTCTATCGCCAGGGCTGGCGCGATGCCGGCCATACCGGCGACGGCTAGGTATAGCTGGACCTTGCCGGTTGAATTGGCCGAGCGCTCGATCCGGCTCTTCGCAGCCGAAGCGATGCCGCACTTCGCCGGCCGCCAGCGCCAGCCGCCGCCGCAGTCGCGCGCCGCTTCGCGCTGAGCCTGGCTTATTCGGGAGACCCGGCCGGATCGATGCCCATCCCCGGTCGGAGAATTCGCACCGCTAATTCGCGTCTCCGGTTGGCGCGCCGAGATCTCGTCCGCGGCGGCAGCCTCATAACGCCGGTTTCTCCGCCGTTCCTGTCTTTGGCAAGCTGTTCTAAATGCCTTTTTCTTCGTGGTAGGATGAAATTGGCAAGCCCCCCACGGGGAAACAATTCGCTATATCAAGGGGGAAAACATGAGCGTCACCGAGCGAAACGAGCCGCGACCGCTTGTCCCGGCGTTGCGCCGAATTTGTGTACCGTTGGCACCTTTTGCCTATGCTTTCATTCGGGTTTGCGCCGGCCTCATCATCGCAAGGCATGGGTATCCCAAGCTGTTCGAGGGCGGTGCGACCGGCCTCGCGGCCGGCTCGATCCTGCCGAAGCTCGGTTTCACACCGCCGATCGTCTGGGCGTATATCATCGGCTGCACCGAGTTCTTCGGTGGCCTCATGTTGGCGGTCGGTTTCCTGACCCGGCTCGCCGCGGCGGCGCTCATTGTCGAGTTCGCCGTCATTGTTTTCGCTGTCAAATGGGCCAATGGCTTTTTTGCCTTTGCCCCCAAGGCAATCCAGCCCGGGTTCGCGGGCCTCGTGCCGGGCGGTTTTGAATTCGAGATGCTGTTGGGGCTGATCTGCGTTGCCGCTTTCTTTCGCGGAAGTGATGCGCTTTCGGTGGATCGCGCGATCGGAAGAGAACTGTAAGCCGAAATCCGCAGCCGACCGGGGGTTGGCGACAACTCGCGCGCTGAGCTAACCCGCCACCGCCTCCGGCGCTTGGACCGGCAATTCGGCGGCGTGGGGGAGACGCCGCCATGCCTTGGGTTCGCGGCCGGCGCGGATCGCGTCCATATCGCGTTGGAACAGGCGGCGCACGAACACGACGCCGGCATCGGACCGGCCCAGATACTCGTTCTCCCTGTCGGCGATCGCGCCCTGGCCGATCTGGGCGATGTAGTCCTGCGCGCTGGTGAGCTGCATCAGCACGTCGTCGGGATAGCGGCCCTGGTCGAAGAGTTCGGCATGATGGTCGGCCGGATTGTAGGCGCCGTATTTGTCGCAATATGCGACGAAGCGGCGATCGTTCTCGGGCGTCGTCGTCGGCACCGACCACACCATCGCGCGCGCCGTGGCGCCGTCGTCGAGCGGAACCATCCACACTCCGACATCGATCCACGGATCGTCCTTGGTCAGGCCGGGCTGGCTGATGTGGTTGTTATTGGGGAAAGTCCAGTCGCTGACGCGGACATGATTCCGGGCCCGCGTCGCGATCTGGCGCACGCCGGCGTCGGTCTCGTGATATTCCAGCGTCGGGATCGAGCGCGTCACCGCCTGGCCGAACGTGCCGACGGATCCCGCCTGATGCACGAAGCTCACATGCACGGCGTCGAGCGAGTTCTCCACCATCTGCAGCCAGTTGCAGGGCCAGATCTCGATCTTGGCGTGAGTGATCCCGCCTGGCCGCTCGAACGCGTCCTTGCGCGGGAGATCGAACGCCGGGGCATTCCCCTCGCCCATATAGGCGAAGATCAACCCGGCATATTCGTGCAGTGGGTAGCCCGCGATCCTGACCTTGGGCGTGCCGTCGTCGCTCTCCGCCGGCCGCTCGACGCACTGGCCGGTGCCGTCATAGACCCATCCGTGATAGATGCAGCGCAAATCCTCGCCCTGCACCCATCCCGAATGCAGCAGCGTCAGGCGATGGGCGCAGCGCCCGCCGACGAGATAGGGCCGGCCGCTGTCGCCGCGATAGAGCGTCAGATCCTCGCCCAATACCTTGACCCGCTTGGCGGCGCCGGGACGCAAATCGCGCGACACAGCGAAGGGTTGCCAGAAACGGCGCAGGAGCCGGCCCATAACACTGTCGCGGGAGGTCTGCGTCAGCAGGCGCAGCCGCTCGCCGCGCGCGGTCTTGGAGTCGTCGTCGCTCATGGTCCCGCTCCCCGCCCCATCCGGCTTTAATGCGACCGCGGCGGATGATACGCAACCCTCGCATCCGATGCGAGAGGCAGCGTGCGGCGGCTCAATCGTAGACCGTCTCGGAATAGTGCGCGGCGTCGACCACCGCCTCGATCACGGTCGGTCCCGATGCCGTAAGCGCGCGGCGCAACTCGCGCTCGAGCTCTTCCGGTCCCGGCGCCGCGACCGCTTTCACGCCAAAATAATGGGCCGGAGGCAGCGTCACATCGAGCTCGGTGCCGAAATGGGGATAGTCCCGGCGCTCCTGCTTCACCTTGATGAGCGCGAGCCAGCGATCGTCGAGCACCACGATCGGTAACGCGAGGCCGAGCCGGCGTGCGACCGCGACCTCGCCGCAGGTCATCTGGAAACACCCGTCGCCGATGATCGCGACCACCGGAAGATCGGGCCGCGCAAGCTTGGCCGCGATCGCCGCCGGCAGCCCGAACCCCATCGACGACCACCCGTTGGTGACGAGGAAGGTCTTCGGCGCGTGCGCCGGCCACTGGCTCGCGATCTGGTGGGTGTGCGCACCGACATCGAAGGCAAGCACGCCGTGGCGCGGCAGCACCGCGCGCACCACGTCGATCGCCTGGTGCGGCGTGAAAGTGTTGGAGCGCGGCCGCAGCGACGCCTGGAAGCTCTCGCGGTGCCGCGCGATCTCGTCGCCGCGCCAGTCGCCAGCGCCACGCTCGCCCTGCGCCAGCGCCGCAACCGCGTCGTCGAGATTCCCCACCACCTCCTGTGCGATCCGGACCGAACCGTCGGTGTCGGCATGGTCGATGTCGACATGGACGAGTGGCACGGCGCCGATCCAGGCCTCGTACTCGACCTCGATCGTGTCGTAGCCAAGCCCGACGATGAGGTCCGCGCCCCGGAGCAACCGCCGCTGCACCTGGCGCCGCGCCCTCTCGATGCAGCCGAGCGAGAGTTCGTGGCCCTCGTCGATGAGGCCCTTCGCCATGGCCGTGGTCGCGAACGGCATGCGGTGCCGCTCGACGAAGCGCTGGAGCAGCGCCGGATCGCGCATGCGCATCGCCGACGCGCCGATGACCGCAACTGGCCGGCGCGCCCGCGTGACGAGCCGCGCCGCCTCGTTTAGCGCCTCGGCGCGCGGCGGCGGCAGGGGCGCGGGCGGCGCCGGCGCGACGGGCTCCTCCTCCGCTGCGGCGAGCGCCACGTCCTCGGGCAGGTCGAGATGCACCGGTCCCATCGGCTCGCTGAGCGCGAGGCGAATCGCCTCGGAAACGGTCGCGGCGATCGAGCCCGCGCGCAGATCGAGGCTCGCCTTGGTGATGGGCGCGAACAAGCGGTGATGATCGATGTGCATCTGCACCCGGCGCCCGAGCTGCGCGCTGCTGACGTTGCAGGTGAGCGCGATCAGCGGCGAGCGGTCGAGGAAGGCGCAGCCGACGCCGGTGGTGAGGTTGGTGGCGCCCGGCCCGTGGGTCGCGATGCAGAAGCCGGGACGGCCCGTCATCCGACCCGTCACGTCGGCGGCGAAGGCGGCGGAGCCTTCATGCGCCGTCAGCACGAAGCGCATGCGCCCCGCGCGCATCGCCTCCATCACCGGCAGCACGTTGCCGCTGGGAATGCCGAATCCCTCGGTGATGCCGGCCTGCGCGAGCATGCGGACGATGAGATCGGCATTCGATGCCATCCTGCGATGTTAGGCGCGGCGAAAATGCGATACAAGGCGAGGGCGCGCGGATCGCGCTGGTCGGGAAGGAGTTCCGCATGGACCTGGGATTGAGCGGGCGGCGCGTGCTGGTGACGGGCGGCTCGCTGGGCATCGGCTTCGCCACGGCGCGCGGCTTTCTCGCCGAGGGGTGCGCGGTCACCATCGCCGCGCGCGACAAGGCGCGCCTCGCCGCCGCGGTGGAGCAGCTTGCGCGCGACGCGCCGGGGCGGATCAAGGGACAGCCGATCGACCTGTCGCAGCGCGGCGCGCCCGAGGCGCTGGCCGAGGCGCACGGCGATGCCGACATCCTGATCAACAACGCCGGCGCCATCCCCACCGGCGATATCATCGAGATCGACGAGGCGCGTTGGCGCGCGGCCTGGGATCTGAAGGTGTTCGGCTATGTCAATCTCACTCGCGCGATGTACGGCCGGATGCGCGGGCGGCCGCCCAAGGTCATCCTCAACGTCATCGGCACCGGCGCCGAGCGGCCGCAATGGCGCTATATCTGCGGCAACGCCGCCAACATCGCGCTCAATGGCCTCACCAAGTCGCTCGGCGGGCGCAGCCTCGACGACGGCATCCGCGTCGTCGGCGTCAATCCCGGCGCGGTCGACACCGAGCGCTGGCGCTCGATCCACCAGGAGCGCGCCAAGAAGCTGCTGGGCGACGCGAGCCGCTGGCAGGAGGTCCTGCTGCCAGACCGGCCGCTGGGCCGCGCGGCGACGCCGGAAGAGATCGCCGACGTCATCGTGTTCCTCGCCTCCGACCGTGCCGGCTGGATTTGCGGCGAGGTGGTGAACATCGATGGTGGCGCGCTCTATCGCGAGAGTTCGTTTTGAGGTAAGCCGCCGCGAGGAGAGGGAGACGAGCATGAAGATCGTGGTGTTCGGCGACGACAAGCGTGTGGGCGTGCTGCGCGACGGCCAGATCGTCGACGCCACCAGGGCCGCCGCCAAATATCTCCGCGAGCACAAGGGCGAACGCTACGCGGTCGAGGTCGCCGCGCTCGCCGTGCCGTCCGATCTGGCGCGCTTCATCGCCGCCGGCGCCGCCGCGCTCGAAGGCTGCGAGATGGCGCTCGATCATCTCCTCGGCCGGGCGCAAGACCAGCAGGGCATGCTGAGCGAGACCATCGTTTTCGCCGCGGATGCGGTGCGGCTCCACGCGCCCCACCCCGCCGGCGCTCGCATCGCCTGTGCTGGCGCCAATTTCGCCGACCATGCCGTCGCCATGGCGGCCAAGATGCGCGGCCGCGAGGCGCCTTCCCTTTCGATCGAGGAGGCGCGCGCGCAGCAGCGGAAGGAAGGTATCCGCGGCTTCTGGAAGCTCAACCGCGACATCGCTGGCCCGGATCAGGATGTCATATACCCCGCCAAGGCCAAGCGCTTCGACTACGAGGGCGAGCTTGCCATCATCCTCGGCAGGACCGGCAAGGACATCCGCCTCGCCGATGCGCGCTCCTATATTTGGGGCGCGACCCTGCTGGTCGATTGGAGCATCCGGAGCCCGCGCGAGGACAATCCCGCGACCCGCTTCGCCATGACCAAGAACTTCGACACCGGGTGCTCGATGGGACCGTGCATCGCGGTCGGCGAGCTCGATCCCTTCGACACGGAGATCGAGACTTTCGTCAACGGCGAGCGCCGCCAGCGTTTTTCCACCCGCGACATGGTCTATGACTTCGCCGACTACATCGCGCATCTGTCGGAGGATTTCACGCTCTATCCCGGCGACGTGATCAGCGGCGGCACGGCGGCGGGGACTGCCGCGGATTCGAGCCCGCGCTTGGCCGACGGCAGCCAGCCGCCCGACCGCTTCCTCAAGCCCGGCGATACATTCGAGGTGCGCAGCGCCGCGATCGGCAGCCTGCGTTCGCGCGTGGTGGCGAAGGCGGCGGCCTGAGCGTCAGAACATCGGCACCACGTCGCCGCGCGCGAAATGCGTGTCGTTGCGCCCGGTGCCCTCGAGCTGTCCCTCGCCGGCGTACTGAAACTCCCACCAATTGCCGTCGAGGTCCATGAAGTAGAACTGATAGGTATCACCGTCGTCGGTCACCTTGGTGATCTTCTGGATGCCGTAGCGCTCCTTGTGCTCGTGCGCGAGGGCGTGGGCGCGCACCACCGCCTCGCGCGTGTCGAGGTCGAGGCCCCAATGGTTGCCGACCCGCAAGGGCCGCACATGGTCGCCGCGCTCGAGGCAGACGACGCACCAATATCCGCTCTTGCGGATCTTCATCGAGCGCTTGGAATGGCGCACGCATTCGAGCCCGAGGAACTCCTCATAGAAGCGCCGCGACGCTTCGAGGTCGCGGCACTCGAGCGTGCCATGCGACAGGATGCGGGGATGGTTGAGCGGCTCGACGCGGGCTTCTGCCTCGGTCATGTGCGTGCTCCGGAAATCTCAGATTTCGACCACAAGATAACTTTCCTCGACCGACACCGGATAGGTCTCGGCGACGTAAGGACCGGCGAGGATGCGTTCGCCGGACTCGACCTCGACCGCGTATTGCCGCAGCGCGATGTTGTCGGGATCGCACCACGACCGGCCGGTGCGGATGTCATACTGCCAGCCGTGCCACGGGCAGCGGATCATCTCGCTGCCGGGGACGACGCGGTAGCGGCCGGGCTCGTCGGATTCGACGCGGCGCACGATCTTGCCCTTGCACAGCGACGCGCCCTCGTGCGGGCACTTGCTGAGGATGGCGTAGAACGCGCCGTCGAGGTTGAAGATGCCGACCTCGCGTCCCGCGACCGCGACGAGCTTGGACGTGCCGGGTGCGATCTCGCCGAGCTTGGCGACGACGTGGCGCTGCGCCATCTCAGCCCAGCCGGTAGACCCGCTTGGCGTTCTCGCTGAAGATCATCCGCTTCTGCGCGTCGGTGAGCTTGACCCGGAACACGGTCTTGGGATCGTCGAAGTCCCAGTGCGGATAATCGGTCGAGAACAGCAGCCGGTCCCAGCCGATCCACTCGATGATGCGGACCAAATCCTCGGGCCGTTCGGGCTCTTCCATGGGCTGCGTGGTGTACCAGATGTGCTCGCGGATATATTCGGACGGCGGCCGCTTGAGGTGCAGCACCTCGCCGCGCATGCGCTGCCAATGCTTGTCGAGGCGCCAGGCGAGCGGCGGGACCCAGGCGAAGCCGCCCTCGATCAGCACCAGCTTCAAGCCCTTGAAGCGCTCGAACACGCCCTCCAAGACCATGCTCGTGAACACGCCCATGATGATGTAGGCGAAGGTCTGGTGTTCCTCGAGATAGAACGAGGGCCAGCCCGCCGGCGTCGAGGCATAGCCGCTGCCGAAGCCCGGCACGTGCAGCCCGATGGGGAGACCATGGCGCTCGCACGCCTCGTAGATCGGCCAGTAGCGCCGCCGGCCCAGCGGCTCGTTGGCGCGCGGCGACATGCTGACCTGGACGAAGCGTCGGTCGGCGGCATGGCGCTCGATCTCGCGCACCGCGGCCTCGGGATCTTCCTGCGTCACCTGGATCGCGCCGCGCAAGCGCGGCTCCTTGTCGATCCACTCGGCGATCTGCCACTCGTTGTTGGCGGTGGCGAGGGCGGCGCCGAACTCGAGGTTGCGCTCGGCGTGTGCGGCCGGGGACAGCGACTGCAACAATCCCCATTCGACGTTGTTGGCGTCGAGACGGTGGCTGCGCATGAAATTGACGTCGCTTCCGGGCGGGCCGCCGTCGGGCGTGACCGCGTCGATGCGGTTGACCTGCATGCGCGTGTGGGTGAGCGCGCCGTGCAGACCCTGGCGGACATTGCGGCGATAGGTCAGCAGATGCTCGCGCCAGCGCGCCGGCAGGAACGGCAGGATCTGGCTTTCCGCGCGGAAGGTCGGATGGATGTCGCAATCGACCACCTTGAGCCTTGTGGCGGCATCGGGCGATCTCTCGAGAAGGGCGAGGCTCATGCGACTTTCTCCTTGAGGCGCGTATAGGTCGCAAGCGGATTGTCGACCAGGATTTTCTGCAACAGGGGGGCGCTCAGGCCCGGCGGCAGCACGTCGTCGCCGTCGAACTGCCAATGCGGGAAGTCGGTGGCGAAGAGCAGCATGTCGTCGCAGCCGAGCTGCTCGATCAGGGTCGCGACTTGCGCCGGATCGTCGGGCGCGTCGGCCGGCTGGATGGTGAGCCGTACATGTTTGCGGATCACGTCGAAAGGCGGCTCGGCCACCCACGGGACCTCGGCGCGCACGCCGCGCCAGGTCTTGTTGAACTTCCACGCGAAGGCCGGGAGCCAAGTGAATCCCGATTCGATCAGCACCACCTTGAGCGCCGGAAACTTGGCGAACACGCCCTCGGAGACGAGGCTCGCCACCTGCGCCGCGAAGAGCTGCGTGTTGGAGACGTAATCCTCGAGCAGGAACGACGGGAAGCCGGAACTGCTCGGCGGATGGCGATAGGTGCTGCCGGCATGGATGCCGAGCGGCAGCCCGTGCTTCTCGGCGGCGCGATGGATGGGCCAGTAAAGGCGCCGGCCCAGCGGCATGTCGAGCCCGGCAAGCACCAGCACCTGGACGAAGCGCGGGTCGCGGGCGCGGCGCTCGATCTCCTCGGCGGCGAGATCGGGGTTCTGCGACGGCACGACGATCGAGGCCCTGAGGCGCGGATCGTGGTCGAGCCATTCGTCGGCGATCCAGTCATTGGCGGCGCGGCACAGCGCCGCCGCCATGTCCTCGGCGAACAGCGCCTGCGCCCCCCACACGCAGTTGAGGATGGCATAGCGCGAGCCGAACCAGTCGAGCGCCTCACGCTGCATCAGCTTGAGGTCCGAGCCCGGCGGCCCCTCCTTCGGGCGCCAGTCGGGCCGGCCGCTCAACGGCGCGGTCGGGGGATAGGAGGTGAGGCTGAGATCGAGCCGGTCGAGCTGCTGCAGCTCGTAGCGCTCGCGCCAATAATCGTCGAGATAGGGCGCGAGCACGCGCAGACTCGGCACCGCCACATGCACGTCGCAATCGATGGCGCCCTGGAAGGGAACCCGCAAGGAATGACTCCTCAGTATCCTCGGGGCCATTCTAGGTCCACCGCGCAAGGGCGCAAGGCGGCGGCGGCGCGTTAACCCTTCACACCGCCTCTTCCGCGGCGGCGTGGCGTCCGGCGATGTAGCCCTGGCAGGTGGCGCGGGCGAGGCCGTGCTGGCTGAACCCGCCGGCCGATTCGCCGCCGCAATAGAGGCCGGGAATGACCTGGCCTTTCATGTCCACAACCTGGCAGGCAGTGTTGATGCGCAGGCCGGCGCGGGTGTCGTGGACCACCGGCGTCGCCCAGGCGGCATAAAACGGCGGCCGGGCGATCTTAAAGAGCGGCCGGGGCTTGCCGAAATCGAGGTCCTCGCCGCCGTCGACGAAGCCGTTGTAGCGCGCCACGGTCGCCTCGAGAGTCTCGGGCGGCATTTTCACGCGCTGGTACTTCATCACGATCTTGCACGCGAGGTTGGCGATAGTGTCGGCGCTGAAGAAGAACCCGGCGGCGACGTCGACATTGGGGGGCTCCGGGGTCCAGTACTCGCGCGCCACCGCGTCGGCGTCGAAGATCGCCCAGATCGGGCCGCCGCCATTGTGCCCGTCGCCGATCCCGGCCATCGCTGCGTTGATGAAATTGCTCGGCTTGTAGGCGATGTTGGCGGCGTTGCGGTAGCTGTCCAGGACGTAGGGGTCGATCGAGTTATAGTTGTTGCCGAAGAACTGCTCGCCGGTCTCGTCGTAGAAGCGCTGGCCCAGCATGTTCACCATGATCGCGTCCTGCCAGTTGGCGATGCGCAAGCCCGACGCGCGGGCGCGCGCGAACACGGGACTGCCGGGCATCCATTGCAGGTTGCGATAGCCGTACTGGCATCCGAGCATGCCGGCCTTGGTGAGGGTCAGCCCGACCTCGCTGGTCTGATTGAAAAGACCCCACAAGGTCGCGCCGATCTCCATCGCGGCCAATTCGCCGCTGGCGTCCTGATCCGACCATGGCATGCCGGCGAGGCCGCAGTATTCCTCGGTAAGGCGCGGATCGAACATGCGGCGGAACTCGACATTGCCGGTCGAGCCGCCGGTGGCGACGATGACGGCCTTGCGCGCGCGGATGTTGACGGCGGCGCCCTTGTGGTCCGCGGTGATGCCGAGCACGCGGCCGGAACGCGGCGTCTCGCGATGGATCGCGCTCATCTTGTGCTCGAGCAGGATCTCGACGCCCGCCCGGCGCGCCGCGACCTCGAGCGGACGGATCAGGCCGTTGCCGGTGGAGTGGGTCGCCCGCACGGCCGGGTCGGCTTGCGCGCCGGTCTGCACCATCGGCCAGTCCATCACCGCGCAGTGCATCTCGCGCGGCACCGAGTTCCCGACCGAGTTGCCGCCGCGCTCGTCCGGCGCCTTGTCGACGAATTGGACGCCGTGCTCGCGCAGCCACTCGAAGGTGGCGACTGCGTTGTCGGCGAAGGCGCGCACCACCTCGCGGTCGTTGTAGCGGTAGTCGGGAAAGCCGTTCGCACCCACCACCGACCAGTCGGTCAGGTCGCGGAAAAACAGATCCGGCGTGTCGTGAATGCCGTATTTCTTCTGGTCGCTGGTGCCGCCGCCGAGCGGCACGTTGCCGCCGCTCGTCACCGCGTGCCCGCCGACATGCGGCTGTGCCTCGACCAGGATCACCGACGCGCCGGCCTCGCGCGCGACGATCGACGCCGGAAACCCGGTCGCTCCCGAGCCGATCACCACCACGTCCGCCGCGAGATGCCAGTCCATTCCGCACTCCCCCGCCCTGCCTTCCGCGCCGAGACGGAAGGACCAAGTCGGTTTACACCATCACCGCCACCTCGTTGAAGGGGCGAGGATGCTTTTCGCCGGCGCGGCCCTAGGCTCGCGGCAAAAGCGCGCGGGGGGAACGGGCGATGAAGCAGACCATCGACATCAACGCTGCCATCGAGCGAAAGGGCGTCGGCAAGCTCGCGATCTTCGTCATCTGCCTGTGCTTCTGCATGATGATTTCGGACGGCTACGACTTCACCGCGCTGTCGGTGGCGACGCCAGCGATCCTGCGCGAATGGCACATCCAGCCCAGGGACATGGGCCTGGTCTTCAGCGTCACCTTCTTCGGCCTGCTGGTGGGCTCGCTGTTCTACGGCTGGATGGGCGACCGGTTCGGTCGGCGCGTCACGATCATCTTCGGCACCTTCAATTTCGGTTTACCGGTGCTGCTGACCGTCTGGGCCAGCAACATCGAGGAGTTGATGGTGCTGCGCTTCATCGGCGGCGTCGGCATGGGCGGCATCGTGCCGGTGGCCTACACGCTGGTGAGCGAGTTTGCGCCGCGGCGCGCGCGCTCGACCGTGACCGTCATCACCAACGCGGGCTACAGCGTCGGCGGGGTGATCACGGGGCTGGTCGCCGCGTCGCTCATCTCGCGGCTCGGTTGGCAGTCGCTGTTCGGGGTGGGAGCGGCCCTGTCATTGATCATGGCCGTGGTGCTCATCGTCCTGTTGCCGGAATCGCCGCTCTTCCTCGCGCTCAGGAACCCGACCTCGCCCAAGCTGCCCGCGCTCGCCCAGCGCCTCCTCGCCGGCGAGCGGGTCGAGCCCGACGCGGTCTACGTCGCGCACGACCCGCAGGAGGCGCAGAGCAAGCCGGGCGAGAACAATCTGCTGCAGCTCTTCCACGGGCCGCGCGCGACGGCGACGACGCTGCTGTGGCTTCTGTTCGTGTGCGACGCGTTGGGATTCTTCTTCCTCGCGAGCTGGCTGCCGGTGGTGATGGAGCAGAGCGGAGTCGCCCCTTATGTCGCCTCCCTGACGCAATCGCTGTTCGTGTTCGCCGGCATGATCGGCGGCTTCACGGTGATGCGGTTTCTCGACCGGCTGGGCCCCATCGCGGTGGTGGCGCTGCCGGTGATCGGCGGCCCGCTCGAGATCCTGATGGGCATGCCCGGCCTGCCCCATCCGGCGCTGCTCGCCATGGTGGCGGGAGCGGGCATCTGCCTTTCCGGCATCCACTATGCCGTCTATGCCATCGTGGTGCGCTTCTATCCGCCCAGCATCCGCGGCCGCGGCGTGTCGAGCGCCACCGTGTGGGGCCGTGCCGGCGGCATCGTCGCGCCTTATGTCGGGGGCTATTTCCTGTCGATGCACATGCCGCTGCAGCAGCTCATGGTGATCGCGGCGCTCCCTTGCATCGTCACGGCGATCGTCGGCATCGCGCTCGGCCGCATCTACAACCGCTACTTCGACACCGAGGCTGCGGCCCAGCCGCAGCCGGTGCCGGCCAAGGGCTGACCCGCGATTCCCGCCGCGCCACGGGTTGGAAGGCGGCCGCCCAGGCCGTCGGCGCCGCCCGCCACCCCATGGCGCGGCGGGAGAGGATGGATTATAAGCCTCCCCGGGTAGCGTGGGTCTCGATACGGAGGAATAAAATGGACGCGAGCGAAACGATCATCCGCGATCCGGCGGCCGACACCGAATACAGCCAGAGCAAGGTCCTGGAAAATGCGCGCCAGCAGGCGATCCGGCGGCGCTACGAGGACCTGTTCATCGTCGACGTGGACGCGCACCACTACGAGAGCGACCATTACGACGAGATTCTCGGCTACATCGAGAGTCCGACGCTGCGCAACGAGATCCGCCATCAGGGCTGGGGCCGCAACGGGGTGATGACCCCCGACGGCACCTACCAGAACATGGGCGGCCGCATCGCCCGCCTGACCGGCCGCGAGAAGGAAAAGGCGCCGCCGGGCGTCCATCGCGACATCTCGCTGACCAAGCGCTGGATGGACGCGATCGGCATCGATTCGCTGTGCCTGTTTCCGACGCCGATGCTGACCCTGGGCGCGGTGCCGCGCCGCGACGTCGAGAACGAGCTTGCGCGCGCCTATGGCCGCTGGATCTGCGACCGCGTTCTGGCGCACGAGCCGCGCATCAAGTCGATGCTCTATCTCCCGTTCAACGACCCGGCCGCCTCCATTCGGATGGTCGAGGAGCTGGGCGACAAGCCGGGCGTCATCGGCTTCATGGTGACGGCGCCGCATCGTCGCGGCTGCTACGAGAACGAGTACATGCCGCTTTATTCCATGCTGCAGGAGCGCAACCTGCCGCTGGGCTTCCACGGCAGCTTCTCCTGGCACGAGCAGACCTTCGCCACCTTCAACCGCTTCATCACCGTGCATTCGCTGGGCTTCACGTTCTTCAACATGGCGCACATGGCGAACTGGGTGATCAATGCGCTGCCTGAGCGGTTCCCCAAGCTCAAGCTGGTGTGGATCGAGAGCGGCCTCGCCTGGGTCCCATTCCTGATGCAGCGGCTCGACAACGAGTACATGATGCGTACCTCCGAGGCGCCCGGCCTGAAGCGCAAGCCGAGCGAGTACATGCGCGACATGTTCTTCACCACCCAGCCGATGGAGATGGTCGACAACCGCGAGGCTCTGGAGCTCACCTTCAAGATGATCAACGCCGAGACCCAGCTCCTTTACGCCTCCGACTATCCGCACTGGGACATGGACCTGCCGAGCACGATCTACGACCTGCCGTTCCTCAGCGACCAGGCCAAGCGCAACATCCTCGGCGGCAACGCGCAGCGGCTCTTCAACTTGAAGCCGGTCTTCTCGGAGGAGAAGCTGGCGCGGCGCGCCCAGCGAGCGGCGGCGGCGCAGTAAGGCTCCGCGCATGATCAAGACCGAGACGGTCGAGTACAAGCAGGGCTCGACCGTTTGCGAGGGCTTCCTCGCCTACGACGACGCCAAGAGCGGCAAGCGTCCGGGCATCCTCGTCGTCCACGAATGGAACGGGATGCAGGACTACATGAAGCAGCGCTCGCAGATGCTGGCCGAGCTCGGCTACGTCGCCTTCGCGCCCGACATTTTCGGCAAAGGCGTGCGTGCCCAGACGATGGAGGAATGCGCCAAGATCTCGGAGCCCTACTACAAGGACCGCATGCTGCAGCGCGCGCGGGCGCAAGCCGGGCTCGACGTGCTGCGCGGGAACGCGAATGTGGACCCGGCCAAGATCGTGGCGATCGGCTACTGCTTCGGCGGCATGGTCGTGCTGGAGATGGCGCGCGCCGGCATGAAGGTGGCCGGCGTCGTCAGTTTCCACGGCCAGTTTGCGACGCCGATGCCGGCCAAGAGCGTCAGCGCCAAGGTGCTGGTGCTCCACGGCAACGACGACCCGGTGGTCCCGCCCGAGGAGGTCCTCGCCTTCGAAAAGGAGATGACCGACGCCAGGGCGGACTGGCAGCTCGTCGCCTATGGCGGCGCCAAGCACACTTTCACCAACTACAACCTGCCGACCGACCTGCCCGGCCCCGCCGCCTACAACGAGAAGGCGGACAAGCGCTCGTGGATCGCGATGAAGGAATTCTTCCGCGAGACCTTCGGCGGCTGATCCCGAGCTACAGCTTGAACACGCGCTTCGAGTTGAGGCTGTAGATCTTCTCCTTGTCGCGGTCCGAAATCGCGAGCGCGTCGATTGCGGCCACCGACTCCTTCACCACCTCGAACGGCCAGTCGGCGGCGAACAGCACGTTGTCGATGCCGAGCATCTGGATCGTCATCAAGAGCGGCGGGCTGAAATTCATGCCGCTCGTCGTGACGACGATGTTGTCGCGGACATAGTCGCTCGGCTTGCGCTTCAGCTTGGGCGCCATGCCGGCCATCTGGTGTTCCCAGTAATAGCGGTTGTCGATGCGGTCGAGATGGAACGGCAGCCCCTCGCCCATGTGGCCGATGACGATCTTGAGGCGCGGGAACTGGTCGAACACGCCGGCGCCAATGAGGCGGATGATGTGCGTTCCCGTTTCCGCCGCCCACGACCAGCCGACCTTGAAGCCCATCACGTCGAACGGCTTGATCATCTGCGGCGAGGGATCGCGCGGATGGATGTAGATCGGCACGTCCATCGCCTGCACCGCCTCGAAAATGGGCCAGAATTTCTTGTCGTCGAGATATTCGCCCAGCGAGTGCGAATTGATCACGCCGCCCTTGAGGCCCCGCGTCTTCACGGCGCGCTCGAGTTCACGCGCGGCGCGCACGGGATCGCGCGGCGCGAACGCCGCGAGCCCGGCGATGCGGGTGGGATATTTCTTGGCCGTCTCGGAAATGCGGTCGTTGGCCAGCGCGGCGAGCTCGTTGCCCTGGACCGGGTCGAGGTCCTGGATGGCGATGCCGGCGAGGAGGCAGACCTGCATCGAGATGCCGTCCTCGTCCATGGTCTTGATGCGCCCGTCGCCCAAATCGAGCAGCGACTTGAAGACATAGTCCCGCATCCCCGACGCCCCCATCCGCACCGGCATCTGCCGCGCCTGGATCTCGACGATTTCGGGAATGATGTAGGCTTCTTCGACCGCGATACGCTCGTAACGCTGTTTCGCCATGTCTGCCATCTTGGTCCCCCTCAGAGCTTGAACACGCGCTTTGAATTGCGGCTGTAAAGTTTTTCCTTGTCGCGGTCCGAAATCGCGAGCGCGTCAATCGCGGCGACCGAATCGCGCACGGTCTCGAAAGGGTAGTCGGCGGCGAAGAGAACGTTGTCGATGCCTACCATCTGGATCGTCATCAAGAGCGGCGGGCTGTAATTCATGCCGCTCGTGGTGAGCGCGAGATTGTCGCGCACATAATCGCTCGGCTTGCGCTTCAGCTTGGGCGCCGTGCCGGCCATCTCGTGTTCCCAGTAATAGCGGTTGTCGATGCGATCGAGGTGGAACGGGAGCCCCTCGCCCATGTGGCCGATGACGATCTTGAGGCGGGGGAACTGATCGAACACGCCGCCGCCGATCATGCGGATGATGTGCGTCCCGGTCTCGGCCGCCCATGACCAGCCGATCTTGAAGCCGGTCACCTCGAACGGCTTGATCATCTGCGGCGATGGGTCGCGCGGATGGATGTAGATCGGCACGCCCATCGCCTCGACCGCCTCGAAAATAGGCCAGAATTTCTTGTCGTCGAGATATTCGCCGAGCGAATGGGAATTGACGATGCCGCCCTTCAGGCCGAGCGTCTTGACCGCGCGCTCGAGCTCGCGCGCGGCGCGGCCAGGATCGCGCGGCGCGAAGGCGGCGAGGCCGGTGATGCGGCCGGGATATTTCCTGGCGGCCGCGGCGAGGCGGTCGTTCGAGAGCGCGGCCAGCTCGTTGCCCTGGACCGGATCGAGGTCCTGGATGATCGAGCCGGCGAGCACGCAGACCTGGGTCGCGATGCCGTCCTCGTCCATCGCCTTGATGCGGTCGTCGCCGAGATCCAGCAGCGCGCGGAACACGCCCGCCCGCATCGCGCTCGGCGCTAGGCCCGGCGGCATGCGCTTTCTCTGCTCTTCGGCGACCTCGGGAATAGTGAAACCTTCCTCGACGGCGATACGCTCGTAACGCTGCTTGCCGAACTCGGCCATCATGGTCCCTTTCGTTCGTCTCCCGACCTGATTTTGCTGGGTCCCGATGGTTCGGGCAAGGCGCTTTGGTGGTGCGGCGCGCGCTGGTAATGGAGGCGCAGCAGGTCCTTGCCATAATCGTTGCCATTGGGCGTGCGCACGATGGTGTGGACGTGGAACTTGGCCGGCGCGGCGTTGGTGAGGAAAACGCCGGCATGATGGTCGAACTCGATCAGCACCACCGGACTCTGGATGCGGTAGTAGAACGGGCTGGAGTCGTCGAACCCGCCGATCCAGCAGAACCGCGTCTCGGCCAGGTGGCGCTCGATCTCCGCAAGGCGCGCCTGAAGCGGCCCGGGCGGCAGCGGCGCCACGTAGCGCGCGGCGAGATCGAGCAGCTGCCGGCGCTGCGCGGCCGGCAAGTCGCGCGCGCGGATGCCTTCGTAGGGAATGATCCGGTTGTCCTGGTAGGCACCGGCGAGATGGAGATTGTCGTTCGGGTGGCGGCGCCCCGGCGGCAGGTCGCCGCCCACCATGGAATGCGCGACGATGGCCTGGCGCTGCTGCGCGGGCGCGAGCGAGCGCATCAGCGCGAGCCCCGCGCGCTCCTCGTCCTCGAACATGCGGATTCCGGCGAAGGGACCGGTATCGGCGTAGGACGGCTCGGCGCCCATGAAGGTCGGCGTCAGCACCATCTGCCGCCCGATGACGAGACAGTGGAGGCACAGGTGATGGCCGAACAGCTGCCAGCCCCACGGCTCGTCCAAGGACGGTGCGCCGAACAGGGAGAAAAGATAGCTCCATTCGCCGAGCACGTGCGGCCCGCCGACGAGATCGCCGATGAAGCGGTTGAGCCGCATCACGTCGCGCGATTGCCGGAACCCCTCGGCGCTCAGGCTGGCCTGCACCACCGCCATCGCGGCATCGCGCACCCGGTCCTCGACCTCGTCGAGGCGGAGCCCGAAATCCTCGACATAGAGCTCCGAGTTCTGCCATCGCCGCCAGCGCTCGTCGCCGACGGGAAAGCACGTGGATGCGCGCTGCGCCGGCGAGAGGCAGCCAACGAGCGCAGCGGCGGCGGCGATCATCGCTTCCGCCGGCGCGCCGTTGGGGGCGAGCGAAAAAAGACCGGTAACGGCGGCGCCATCAGTGGTGATGCCGGTGAATGTCTGCTCCACCAGCGCGCGCCGCGCCGCCGCTGTCGCCCGCCCGCGCGGAGAATCCGTCCGCGTCTTGGCATGGGCGCGGGCGTTCGGCCCAGCGATCTTTGATTGCGCCGGCGACGGCAGATAGGGGCGGTAATCCTCGGTGGTCATCGCCGCAACTTGATTGCTTCAAGGGCCGGACGCAAGATCGAAGCCAGCGGCAAGGGGAGCGGCGCGATGGACAAGGACGCACGCCTGGAGCAGCGGGCCGAGCGGCTCGACGCGCTCACCCGGACCGGGCGCGACAGCGACATGGGCAAGCTGCTGCGCCGGTTCTGGCAGCCGGTCGCGACCTCCAGGGGCCTGGCGCAAGGCAAGGCGCAATTCCTGCGCATCCTGAGCGAGGATTTGACTCTCTATCGCGGCGCGAGCGGGCGCGCATATCTCGTCGCCGCGCGCTGCGCCCATCGCCTGACCTTGCTCCACACCGGCTGGGTCGAAGGCGAGGAAATCCGCTGCATCTATCACGGCTGGAAATATGACGGCACCGGCCAGTGCGTCGAGCGTCCAGCCGAAGAGGACGAGGGAATTCCCAAGGTCAGGATCGCTTCATACCCGGTCCACGAATATGCCGGGCTCGTCTTCGCCTATATGGGCGACGGGCCGGCGCCCGCGTTCGAGCTGCCGCGCAAGCCGGCGTTCGAGCGCCAGGGCGGGCATGTCTTCGCCAAGAAGCAAATCTGGCCCTGCAACTGGCTACAACAGGTGGAGAACTCGCTCGACGCCGTGCATGTCAGCTTCGTGCATCAGGCCGGGCGCGCGGGCACATTCGGGCAGGCGGTGAGCCGCACCATCCCCAAACTCGCCTATGAAGAGACCGACGCCGGCATCCGCCAGATCGCGACCCGCTCCAACACCAACGTGCGCATCAGCGACTGGACCTTCCCCAACAACAACCACATCTCTGTTCCGGGCTTCCGGCAGGGCGATCCGTGGATCGATGTCGGCGCCTGGATGGTCCCGGTTGATGATGAGCACACCGCGCGGTTCACCTTGTGGGGGGCGCCCTCGGGCGGCCCGGATTTCGACCGCCGCCTCACCGACTATGCCGAGCGCATGGGCGACTACAACCCGTCGGTCGACCACGACGCGCTGTTCAACGGCATCTATCCCGACGACACCACCTTCGCGCTCACCAATGCGCAGGACTATGTGGCGCAGATGGGCCAGGGCATTGTCGCCGACCGCGAGCACGAATATCTGGGCACGTCCGACGCCGGCATCGTGTTCCTGCGCCGGCTCTATCTGCGCGAGATCGAGGCGATCCGCGCCGGCCGCCCGACCAAGACCTGGCGCCCCCTGCCGCACGCGGCAGAGCTGCCGATCCAGGTGGCGTGATCACGCCATCGCGGGTGCCGGCGCCAGCTCCTTCAGCTTGGGATAGACCTCGCGCGCGAGGAGGCGGATGCCCTTCAGCGTCTCGTCATGCTCGAGGAACCCCGCCTGCCCCATCGACAGGATGTGGCCGAAGCCGCCGACATAGTCGTAGAAACGCTTGATCTGCCGCACCACAGTGTCGGGATTGCCGCAGAAGATGAGGCCGCGCTCGATCAGATCGTCGAGGTCGGGAACATAGTCGTCGGGCCGCCCGATGGTGCCGGCGCGCAGCACCTGCACGTTGGCGGCCGCCGGGAGATAGCCCGGCGGGTTGCGGAAATGCAGCGGGATCTTGTTGTGGCTGAGATACCAGGTCAGCTTCTGGCCGCCGGCGCGGCCTTCTTCGTCGCTGTCGCCGACATAGACGAGACAGGCATAGCCCAGCCGGTCGAGCGGCGTCGGACCGGGGCGGCCTGCCCGTGTCCAGCCGGCGCGATAGGCGTCGAAAATCTTCTTCGCCTCGACATGGCCGACGAAGAACGTACCCAGGGTGTAGCCCTTCTCGCCCACCATGCCGACGCCGTGATGGCTGGTAGAGGCGACCCAGATCGGCGGGTGCGGCTGCTGATAGGGGCGCGGCCAAATGTTCACCATGCGGTGATGGTAGAACTCGCCCTCGAACGAGAACGGGCCGTCATGCGTGGTCCAGGCCTTGACGATGAGGTCGTGCGCTTCCCACATGCGGTCGCGCAGCCGCACCGGGTTGCTGTTGCCGGCTGCCAGCTCGTAGGGAACGCTGCGCACGAAGCCGCATTCGACCCGGCCGCGCGACAGCACGTCCACCATCGCCATCTCCTCGGCGACGCGCACCGGCTGGGTGCGGTTGCCGATCGGATTGCCGAGGATCAGGAGCCGCGCGCGCTTCGTTTGCCGCGCCAGGATGCCGAGGATGATGGGCGCCGCCGGATCGACGCAAGTCGGCGTCTGGTGATGCTCGTTGATCTGGATGTCGAGCCCTTCCTCGTCGGCATAGAGCCACTCGTCGAGGAAGCGGTGATAGAGGTCGGCGCCGATCTTGGGATCGTAGATACGGTTCGGCAGTGTCACGCGCACGGATTCGTAGTCGTGCTCGGGCGGCAGGAAGGGATAGGCGCCCTCGGAGAAATGCCACACCTTCATCGCTTGGCGCCTCCTTATTCGCCGGCGAAGCGGACGATGCGCTCGGCCACCGGCGCGGGCCGCTCGACATGGGCCAGATGCGCCGCCCCGGCAATGCTCTCGAGCCGCGCGCCCGGGATGAGGCGCGCGAAGCTCTCGGCATAGTCATGCGACACCAGCCCGTCCTGCGCGCCGCGCAGCACAAGCGTCGGGCGGTCGATCGATGACAGGCGATGCTTCAGCTTCGGATTATGCAGATAGGGCTCCCACCCGACCAGGGCCAGGGTCTCGCGGTTCTGCGCCACGATGGCGAGCTCGGCGTCCGATTTTCCGGCCGGGTCGAGGCGGAACTTCTCCGGCTCGGCATAAAGGCGCCGGTCGAGCTCGCTCTCCTTCATGGCGAAAATGTCGGGCACGTCGAGCCGGTCGACCGCGCCGACCTTGATGCCGACCGGTGCGATCAGCACCAGGCGGTCGATGAAATGCGTGGTCTTGGTCGCCATCTCGGCCGCGACCCAGCCGCCGAGCGACGCGCCCACCACGATCGCACGCTCGAGCCCCTGCCGTCGCGCCAGTTCCAGATGCGCATGCGCGAAATCGTCGACCGAGCTCATCCAGCCCGGCAAGGCGGCGCCGTCGAACCCGGGATGGAGCGGCGCGAGGACGTGGAAACGCCGCGCCAGCTCCGCCAGCACGGCCGCCGATTGCGCGAGGCCGGTGGCGTCGTGCAGGAACAGCAAACTGCGCCCCTCGCCGCCCTCATAGAGCTCGAGCGCAACGCTGCCCAACGCGACCGTGCGGCGCGCGAAGGGTCGGCCGGATGCGTCCCTGATCTCCGCCATGGAAGTGGCTTTTATCGCGACCGTCGGGGAATTCAATCACCCGCCTTGCGGCCGATCACGGCCCAGAGCGGGTCCTGCGCCAAACCTTCGTCGATGAGGGTGCGGGGCTCGACCGTTGCGAAACCGGCGCGGTCGAGATAGAGCGCGACGAGATGCTGGTGCTGGTCGCCCTCGAGCGCGCGCCAGATCGCCACCGCCTTGGTCGGGAAGCAGCGGTTGGAGAAGGTGATCGCCACCAATCCTCCGGGCCGCAGCACGCGCAACACCTCGCGGAACACCGCAACCGGCTGCTGCAGGTACTGGATCGAGACGCAGATCGCGACCGCATCGACCGACGCGTCGGCGAGCGGCAGGGCCGGGCTCGCGTTGAGGTCGTGGACGAACCAGCGGTGATAGCGCGGGTTCGCCGCCAGCTCCTCCTGGTTCATGCCGTGGCCGATCACCTCGGCGTAAGAAATCTCGGGCGGCAGATGCGCGACCCAGCTTCCCATCAGGTCGAGGATGGTTGCGCCCGGCGCGAACAGCTCGCGGTAGAGCTGCGTCACCGCGGCGATCGCGCCGTCGTCGATATGGGTGACGAAGCGCGGGATCGAATAGAACACGTCGTCCGTGGCGTCGTCGATCTTGGCAAAGGATCGCGGCGGCAATTCGGGCAGTTCGTCGGCCGGCATGGGCCTCTCCCTTCAAGCGAACGGCGAGACTTCGCGACTCGTGAGACGTGGTTAACCGAATGCAGGGTCGGCCCGCGCGTTGGAGGCTTTCCACGAGATACACGTATTGCACAGAAAAGCCCTCCTTCGCCAATGGCTTCGGAGGGCATCCTGCTTCGCAATTGAGGGTCAAGAAAATCCTGCGAAGCGCGTCAGCGCGAAGCAGGGTGGCGGAGGGGACATCCGCTTTCATTCCCTTTGCAAGCATTCGCCTTTCGTCGCCAACCATTGAGAAGTGCCCATATATAGGGGACTTCTTAACTATACATTCTTCGCATACCTTCATTGACATGCGCCAGCATCCGCACCATGTTTGTGGGATGATTGCTGGACCGAGGTGCACATGGGCCACGCGATAGAGAGGTTGAAGGCGCTCGCCGTCGAGAAGCTGGCGCGCAAGCCGGGCATGTACTGCGATGGCGGCGGATTGTGGTTGCGCGTGCAATCGCCGACGGCGCGGTCGTGGGTGTTTCGCTACATGCAGGATCGCAAGCCGCATGAGATGGGGCTCGGCAAGTACCCCGAGATTTCACTCCAGCGGGCGAGAGAGAAGGCCGCAGAGGCGCGTCGTCAGAAGGCCGAGGGTCACGATCCCCTCGCCGCGCGTGCCTCTGCGCGGGCTTCTCTGCGCGCCGAGGCGGCAAAGTCCGTGACGTTCAAGGATGCGGCCGAGAGGTACATCGCCGCGCACCGCGCCGGCTGGCGCAACGTGAAGCACGCTGGGCAGTGGGAGGCGACGCTCGCAACCTATGCCGAGCCGGTGATCGGCGCCCTCGCCGTGCAGGACGTTGACACGGGGCTCGTATTGAAGGTGCTGGAGCCGATCTGGACCAGGAAGCCCGAGACGGCGAGCCGATTGCGCGGCCGTGTTGAGGCTGTGCTGGATTGGGCGAGGGTTCGCGGCTACCGCGACGGCGAGAACCCGGCCCGTTGGCGTGGGCATCTCGACAAGCTGTTGCCCGCGCGGTCGAAGGTGCAGCGCGTCGAGCACCATGCCGCCCTGCCCTATGACGACCTGCCGGGCTTCATGGCGACGTTGCGCGCAGAAAATGGCACCGCCGCACGTGCGCTTGAGTTTGCCATCCTGACCGCGGCGCGAACGGGCGAGGTGATTGGAGCCCGCTGGCGCGAGTTCGATCTGGAGGAGAAGGTATGGACCGTGCCGGGCGAGCGCATGAAGGCCGGGCGCGAGCATCGCGTGCCGCTGTCGGCGCGTGCCGTCGAAATCCTGGAGGGGTTGAAGCCCGATGACCGGGACGGCGAGACGGGCGACGCCTTCGTGTTTACGGGCATCGGCATGACCAAGCCCCTCTCGAATATGGCGATGCTGATGCTGTTGCGACGCATGAAGCGCGACGATCTGACCGCCCACGGGTTCCGCTCCACATTCCGTGATTGGTGCGCCGAAAGGACCAACTTCCCGAGCGAGGTTGCCGAGATGGCGCTCGCCCATGCCGTTGGCGACAAGGTGGAGGCGGCCTATCGCCGCGGCGATCTGTTTGAGAAGCGCCGCGCCCTCGCCGATCAGTGGGCGACGTTCTGCGCCATGCCAGCGACAGGTGCGAAGGTTGTCGCAATGCAGAGGGCCGTCGGCACATGATCCGACGCGGGCGATATTCCCAAGCGGTCGCGGACCTGTTTCCTGGCTCCAATGGTTGGGTCCGCGAAACTGGCATGACCCCGGCCGATGCGGCGAAGGCGCTGCTCGCGGCAATCGCCGAGGTGACTGGCAGCGAGACAAAAGCGCGGGCGATCCTCGCCGACATTCCCTCGGCGGCCCAGATCGTCGCACTACTGCCGGCGCGAGGTCGAGGCCGACCGCGCAGCAAAAAGACGACGCTCGATCACCTGCACATGCTGACTGCCTACGATTTGAAGATGGCCGTCGGCGGCCTGGGCGCCAGCGTTCGCGGCGTCGCGCGCTACTTGCACAAACACGAGGGGATCGGCGCGAGCGACGCGAGTGTCGAGCGAACGCTACACCGCTTGTTGAAGGGTCAGCAACGCGCGGGTTCCAGAAATCGCCGTACGTGAGCAATTCGCCGTCGGGTAGGTTGGTGTGGCCCGAGGGCGAGATCGCGCTACACGGCGTTCCCTGAAGGTCGATTTCGACCACTTCACCGCTCGGCGGGTTCAAATCCAGATTCGGCTGACTGCGGACAGCGGAGCCGGGCATCATGGCAAACTCGTAAAAACGTCCTCCAGGCCCTCACGGCTTTCGCCGGCACCTTCGGCTTGCTCCAGGCGCCAACGTGGCGAGCCTGCGCTGATCCCGGCCTTCACCACGTGATAGCCGCCGACTACCGCGTTCTGATTATCGCGGAGCCAGTAGCCCAACTTCTGCGCGTCGGCAATCTGTCCGCTGTTGAATGGAGGTGGCGCAACCTCGGCGAGCGCATCTTTAAACTCGGGCTTGCCGTGCTGCGCGGCTTGGGCTGCCATCTCCAGAATTTTCTTCGTTGTCACCTCACAGCCGATGCCGACGGCATCGTGCCACCCTTTAAGAACAGCGAGGTTGCGTTCGCGCGCAGGATCGGCCGCCGTTCCGGCCGGGCTCGTTTTTTGAATGTCGGGGAGCCCGAGCCAAATGAGCGGGTCGCGGACACGCTTGCACCACGTAACATAGGACCCGAAATTCTCGCCGCCCACCTCGGGTTCGCCGGCCGCGATATAGGCGCGGACGATGGTGAGCCCCGCGGCAATGAACTTCCCACGGTTTTCCTTGGCGCGATCCTTGGGGTCGAACTCAAAGTGGCGCGTGTTGGGCGTCTCGCATTTCGGGTCGATGTAGCACTGCACGACGCGGCGCGTCAGGTCCGCAGCGGCATGGGCGTTGTTGCCGTTCGCCAGTATCAGGGCATTTGTCGGCAGACTGACTTCCTTGGTCTGACCGAGGATGCGGATTGACATGTGCTCTTGCGTCAGAAGTGAAGCGAATAAGTCCCCGGTCAGCGCGGCCGACACGTTGTCGATATGAAGCACTTCGTGCCCCGCCAGCAGCGCCGACGCGAGAACCTTCTCCATCTCGACCGAGTTTGGATTGAAGGTCTTCGTGCCGACGGCACGGCCGCATGTGACGATAGAGATCGTATCGCAAAGGAGTCCTTTTCCCGATCCGGGCGCTGGCGCACCGAACAGGAACAACGGTGCCGTCGGCAACGTACGGCGGATCAGGCCCGTCAGGAATGCCGCGATTGCCACGGCCTTGTCGGCGTCCGCCACAAACGGGAACTCTCCGATCAGATCGTCAAACACCTTCAGTGCCACCCCGGCATCGGCTTTCGTCGGCTTATCTGGGATCGGCGGTAACACATATCCGCCCGGATGGCAGAACATTCCAGTCTGCGCGTCGTAACCGGGTTCGGTGTGCAGGGTGCCGTCGCGGCGCAGCAGCGGAATATCGGTCGTGCCGAGGAGGGGCTTTGCGCGCCAGCGGCCGACGCGCGCGAGGAGCGCCTTTGCAACCATCGGCGGACAGTCTGCCGTTTTCCATCCTTTCTTGCGCTCATTCCACTTCTGGAATTTTGCGGCACTGGTCAGCGTCTCGATTACCGTCGGCTCGGTGACGTTGACCAGGAGGAACGCCTCGGTCGGGGCGCCGTCATGCACCTCCACAACGACACGTCCAGGCAGCACCAGAGATTGACCACGCTGGTAGATCGGCGCGTCATGCTCGATCAGTGCCGTTTCGGCCGCATCGACCACTTGCTCCAGATCACCACCGCGAACACAAATGACCGGGCGCGATCCGAACTCGCCTTCGTATCCGCAAGCGCAGGCGAGCGCGATGAAGGTGCCGCCGTGATAGACTTCGCCGGTCGTCGCCGTTTCGCCCAAGCGCTTCAACAGTGCGTCATGATCGGCGGGACAGTTGGGGTGTACTGGCGCGTCGGGATGCGCGGCATTCCACGCTTCGCCCGACGACCACTGGAATACAAAGGCCAAGCGGTCGAAGTCTTCGGCACCGTCGCCGGCGAGCGCGATCTTGTCCTCGTCGAGCAACAGCTTCGTGAACCCCACCCATTCATTCATGCCCCAGCCGAATGGGAACTTCATTTTGCTGGCGTCGTAGCCGGTCGGCGCGCTGCTGTTGAACATCGGCGAGATGCAGGTTGCCGCGGCGACGAATTGCGCGACGGTCATCTTCACCGCCTCGGCTGACTTCTCGCCCGCGGCGCGCTCGGGCTCGGGCGTTATATCGGGCAGGCCGGCAAGGAACTGCTCGCACGAGTAAATGCCATTGGCGCTGGGCTCGATGGTGACGACGTTCGCCGCCTGACCGGGTTTGAAACGAACTGTGCCGGCGAGGCGCAGCGGGTGATGAATGCCGAGCCCTTCGGGATCGCTGCATCCGGTCGTTGTCGCGTCGCCATAGTGCAGGTGCGCGCGCTTCTGGATTGTGTTGAACTCGGTCGGGGTGATGCCAGTCACACGCCAATAGGCATGACCGCGGCCGGGCGAGGTGCCGACGATGAAGGACGGTGCGAGGTGCCACTGCGCCGGCAGGCGGTCCATCTCCAGGGCGACGACGCGGACGGCCGTGAACTCCTGGCGGCTATGGGCACTCGCCTTGCCATCAGTGCGGCCGGGGTTCGGTACGATGCTGATGTCGTAACGGTCGCGGTTGAGGTTGCCGATCTCTACCCAATGCTGGCGCACGGTCCCATAGAAGCACTTTGTCGAGTAGAGCGGGCTATCATCGTATCGATAGGTCGCACGGAACTCGACGGGTGCGCCAGCATCGCCCGTCAACTGGCGAACATGTTCCTCGGCGACGGCGCGGCGCGCATAGTGCGCCTCAAACCATTCGGTGAACGAAGTCTTGTCGGGCTCGAGACTTTCATTCGCTGACATGCGCTCGCCTTCGCCGAGATCCGCTTTCGGTTCTCCGACGGCGTGCTCGTCGGCCGCACATTCGGGCGAAGCAGAGGGGGATTGCCGCCCAAGGCCGCTTGGATCGGGACCGCCGAACTCGGTGCCCTCGGCGACAAAGTTCTGATGCAGCACAGCGAGAAATTCAGCACGCTTCGCCTGCGGTATCTCGCGCAGGCTACGGATCGCGTTCTCACTTATCACCTTGTCAACGGCCGCGCGGCAACGTTGCGCGCCGAACTCGGTGAAGGCGGCGCGCAGATCATCGTCTGTGACGACTGGAGGGCGTGATCCGTCCATAACACGTACTCCTCATAGGCCGACGGCAGTAAGCGCCGGGGCCAAATCGAACCCGAGTTTGCGGCGTCGAGCGTCGCGGGCCGATAAGAGGCCGACACCCTCGTCCAGGGCGGCGAGGATTGGTTTCCAGCACGGCCCTCTGTCGGCGCGCAGCACTGGGCGCAGGGTTTCGGTGCGCGTGGTCATGATGCCGCTCGCATCTCGGGCAGGCTTTTAACCCAAGCCTCGGCGTCGCGTTTCAGGATCAGCGTGCGGCGGCCCACCTTCACCGCGCGGAGTTTGCCGTCCTTTATCAACTGATAGATGAAGGTCTGACCGAGATGGTATTCGCGGCCGAATGCGGCAAGCGTCAGGGCGCCGCGTTCGGTGTCGTATTGATCGAGAGTGCCCACTGCCTGTCTCCTCTAATCGGTGAGCGGAAGTGTCCGCTCTGATCTGGAGACAAGTAGGCCGGTCAGATGTCGCGCGCGAGGATGCACAAAATCGGCGGATTTAATTTCGTGCGACACAAAATCGGAGATTTGCTGTCGTGCCTTCGCTGGTGTTTCGACGATGACGGCGGATGTCTCTAGACACCGATGCAGCCGGGCGCTAGGCCGCGCGCCTCTTAGGTCAAACCGAAAAACTGGAGGAGGACATGGCTACTTCCCGCAGTAACCGTTCCACGTCCGCCCGGAGGAGATGGACGCGCAGATGTTCGGGTCAGCTTCCGCGCAGAAAGGTGGCGTGGTACGTCGCGCCGTCGCCAACGTGAGGCACTACGGCTCGATTTCGTATTTGAAGTCCCTGGTAGCGCGGAGTGGATTCCACCTGATCCGAACAGGCGACCAGTACGTCGTGCTTTGCCACACGGGCGATTTGCGGATCATCCGCTAGACCGGCAGAAGGTCCTCCAGGCCACGGCGGCCCTCGGCGGCGCGCTCGGTCTCCTCCAGGCGGTCTAGGCGCTGCTCGACGACCTTGAGTTCGTTCGTCAGGCGGTCAAAGGCATTACGGTCCCAGGTGTTCCAGAAGCGGCCTTCGTCCTGGGCGATGCGGTCCAAGCCGCGGCGCGCTTTCCCCATCGCCTCGGCAAGGGCTCGGCCGCCGAAGTAAGCGACGGCACGGCGTACCCTCGGATCGCGCAATAGCTCATTCGCGCGGACATGGGCGCCGGCGGGGCAACGTCGCGCATACCCCGCCATCAGGGCCGCCTTGGTAGAACCGAGGAACGGGTGCTCGGCATAGAGGTGGGCAAACTCCACAGCACGGGGGCGAAGGCCGAAGGTGGGGCCGGATCGCTGGGCCGCAGCGCCGGCACGCTGCTCGGGGGTGGGGTATCTCATGACGCTGCTCTGCTAGGCTTATACTCGCATTGTGCACACTGCCGGTACTGGCGCCCCGCCGATAGGGCGGATACCGTCGTTTCTTGCCAATTTCCCATCCGACATACGGTTACACATTATAGTTGCTGTGGAACCTGAAATCAACAACCGTGTGCTGTGAATTAAAGTTATTTCTCTATAGACCACGAGCACGGGATTTCGGACGCCCAAGTCCTTGAAATTGCTGATCCTGCTATTTCACGGGCTGGTAGAGATGGTTCATTGCAGAGGTACGGAAACGGGCCGCCCGTTCCGAGGTGTCGGGCAGGGTCGGGTCAGGGTCGGGTCAGGGTGGGGCATGGGGGGTATAGGGGGGCTTGGTTTCAGCCGTCCTATAAGAATGTCAGATATAGTTAACGACACTTTCCCACGTTAGGAGAACAGATGCCCCCCAATGGCCTCCATGCCCCCCCAGGATTGCACCCGACTAGCGGCCAGATACGACCAGTTACCTCGTCGCCGGCTGGCGGCTCGCTTGGGATGATGACATTTCTTCGGCGGCCAAGCTGGCGGATGCCCGCCATCCCCACCACTCACTTGGCGCCTATGCCCTATAGCGCCGGCTTCCCGATTAACGCGCCGGTGAGATTTCCCCGGCAGTGTGCGACATGACCTACGCGACGATCTGGAGCCTCGATCCGATCCCGGCGCCACGTCCTGCCGAGCAGGACTCGGACCCGCTCGACCTACGGTGCGTCTGTCCCATCGAAAATGAATTTGGCGGGTCCCTCTGGCTTCGATGCCAAGGCGGGCCGGGCGCTGCGCGCAGCCCGCGTTGCTACCCTGTCAACGGGGAGCGTGCGAGATGATTGTAAGAACAATGGTAGCGCTGTTGACGTTGGTGGTCGCCGGATGTGGCGCCCGGAATGCGACAGATGCCGAGCTTGCAGCGGCTCAAAAGCCTTGGCTCGATTGCGTAGTGCGCGCGATTACTCGCCTTGATGATGGAAAGTCCGATCCTGTCAGCGTGGCTTATGGGATTGAACCCACCTGTGCCGACAAATACGAGAACTTCACCGAAACGTTTCTCAGAGGCTACACGAACCCCGAAGCAATAATCGACATCCGCCAGCGGTTGACCGACGATGAGTTGAAGGAGATCACCTCAACGATCTTGGATTACCGTGCATCACATGCTCGGCAATCGAGCCCTGGCCCCGGCGACGCGACGGCGGCGTCGTTGAATGAAGCTGCGTCAGCATTCGAGCGTGGTGACTACGCCACGGCAATGCGGCTCTTTCGTCCCCTCGCAATGCAAGGCGAGGCCCATGCGCAAGTTTATCTCGGCATCATGTACGATAAAGGCGATGGTGTGCCCCAGGATTATGCCGAGGCGGCGAAGTGGTACCGCAAAGCCGCCGATCAGGGTGAGGCCTGGGCGCAGTTTTTCCTTGGGCTATCGTATAACAACGGCCAGGGTGTGCCGAAGGACTATTCCAAAGCGGCGAAGTGGTACCGCAAGGCTGCCGATCAAGGCAATGCCAAGGGCGAGACCTACCTCGGCCTTTTGTACGAATTTGGCGACGGTGTGCGGCAGGACTACGCCGAAGCTATCAGATGGTTCCGCAAGGCGGCGGAGCAGGGCAACGCCGAGGGCGAGGCCGAACTCGGGCTTTCGTATGACGAGGGCAAGGCCGTTCCGCAGGATTACGCCGAGGCGGCGAAGTGGTACCGCAAAGCCGCCGACCAAGGCAATGCCAACGCCCAGGAAGGTCTTGGCGATATGTATGCCTTAGGCCAAGGCGTTCCCATGGACTATGTTCAGGCATCTATGTGGCTGACATTGGCCGTCACTGGCGGCGATTGGGAAGCCGCTCAGCTTCGCGGCCTCCTCGAACACTCGATGACGGCGGAGCAGATCGCCGAGGCGCAACGGCTTGCAAACGAGTGGACGCCCGCGCGCTCCGGGGAACAACAGCCGCCAGCGCCATCCGCCACTGCCGCAATTAGCGCGCCCGCGTCAGAAGAACTCGGCACCGCGTTTTTCATCAGCGAAAGCGGCATGCTGCTCACTAACGCCCATGTCGTGCCGAAATGCTCGGAGGTAAGGATTGGGCAGGCCGGGCGAGGCGTAACGGCGAAGGTGGTTGCGCGCGACGATGAGAACGATCTCGCGATTTTGCGCGCCGACGTTCGCCCGCCAGCGGTAGCGACACTCCGGCTCACCGTTCGTCAGGGAGAGGCGGTAGTGGCCTATGGGTTCCCGCTGCGCGGCCTTCTCGCTTCGGGCGGAAATCTGACTACCGGCAACGTCACCGCGCTTTCCGGCATCGGCGACGACAGCCGGCTTCTGCAAATGTCAGCACCCGTGCAGCCCGGCAACAGTGGCGGCCCGCTTCTCGACAGCAGTGGCAATGTAGTTGGGATCGTCGAAGGCAAGCTCGACGCTGTAAAGATCGCGTCGGCGATTGGCGATCTTCCGCAGAACGTCAATTTCGCTATCAAGGCCGAAGTTGTGGCGACGTTCCTTGACGGCAATGGTGTCCACTACGCAACGGGACAGCCGGGCACCGCTCGCTCTCCTGCCGACATTGCCGATGTGGCGAAGCGTTTCACAGTGCCAGTGGAATGTGACGCGTCAATGCGGTGATAACGACGGCGGGCGGGCCGACCGGAAACATGGTTAACAAGGTTTTCAGCAGCGGCGCGTGACACAGCGGTTCCATGACATCGTGTGAGGCGAGCGCGAGCGGCCCCCGGCACCCACCCACCCCCGGTCGTTTTGGATCGGGCAAAGCGCCAGGGAAAATTTGGCGCACGGTGCCATCGTTGGCGGCCTCCAGCCGACACCAGATCGGCCGAGGGGGTCGAGACCGTCAAATGTGGACTAATTTGTGGGGTGAACTGCGCTGTCGGCAATTTCTTCAATGAAATCAGTGGGTGGTGGCGGAGGGGACAGGATTCGAACCTGCGATAGGGTGTAAGCCCTATAACGGTTTAGCAAACCGCCGCCTTCAGCCACTCGGCCACCCCTCCACCGTTGAGCGGTGCCTGCACGGCGTATGCCGGGGAAGGTTCTAGGGAGCGCCCCCTGCCCTGTCAACGCGGGGCGGCTTTACGGCATTTTAAGAAAGACCCCGCGATCATGCCATCCTGGTCCGAGGGCGGGTCGGGGGAGCGGAGCGGAATCATGAGCTTGTCCAGGCGTTCCATCGAAATGCTGCTCGATCTGGTCGAGATCAAGCTCAGCTTCATGGACATTTCCGACCGCGAGGACGCGCGCGACCTGCACGTCTTGGAGCGTGCCCGCGAGGAGCTGCGCGCGCTCGAGAGCGGCGGCCATGCCCTCCTCATGGGCGACCGCCGCCGCGTCGGCCGGCCCCGTGCCCAGGCCTAGCGCCCCTGCCCTGCCCAAGCCGTCAGAACGCCACCGCCATGCCGCGCTCGACCGCTGGCCTTGCGCCGATCGTCTTGAACCAGCGTTCGACGTTGGGGAACTCGGCGAGCTCGACCTTGTGCCAGGAATAGCGCGCCACCCAAGGATATGTGGCGATGTCGGCGATCGAATAGTCGCCGGCGAGATAGGCCGCCTCGCCCAGCCGGACGTTCATCACGCCATAAAGGCGGCGCACCTCCTTGACGTAGCGCTCCTGGGCATAGGGGATCGGCTCGGGCGCCTGGCGCAGGAAGTGGTGCGCCTGGCCGAACATCGGCCCGACGCCGCCCATCTGGAACATCAGCCACTCGAGCGCCGCGATCCGCGCCCGCGGTTCGGCCGACATGAACTTGCCGGTCTTCTCGGCGAGATAAATGAGGATCGCGCCCGATTCGAACACCGAGACCGGCTTGCCGCCCGGCCCCTCGTGGTCGAGGATGGCGGGAATCTTGCCGTTGGGGCTGAGCTTGAGAAAAGCGGGCGCGAACTGCTCGCCCTTGCCGATATTGACCTTGTGCAGCTCGTAGGGGAGGCCGGTCTCCTCGAGCATGATGAGCGGCTTGCGGCCGTTCGGCGTTCCCCAGGCATGAAGCTCGATCATCGCGTTCCCCTTGGCCCCGCGCCGCCCCCTCGGGGCGGCGGAAGCAAGTGTCCTAGCGCAGCCTCCGCTGGCGCGGAAGGGGACGGCGGGGCGCCAGTTGCGCTAGTATCGGCGACATGAACCGCGAGACCATGCGGGTTCACCCCGTGATCCTGTCGGGCGGCTCGGGCACGCGGCTGTGGCCGATGTCGCGGGCGCTCTACCCGAAGCAGCTCCTGCCGCTGGTGTCGCAGCGCAGCCTGCTGCAGGAGGCGGCGCTCAGGGTCGCGGACGGGGCGCGGTTCGCGCCGCCGCTGGTCGTGTCCAACGACGAGCACCGCTTCATGGTGGCCGAGCAGTTGCGGCTGGTGGGCGTGACCCCGCGCGCCATCGTGCTCGAGCCCGTGGGCCGCAACACCGCGCCCGCGGTGACGATCGCCGCGCTCATCCTGCTGGCGGACGACCCCGATGCGCTGCTGCTGGCGCTGCCGTCCGATCACATGATCGCCGACGTGCCGGCCTTCCTCGCCGCCATCGACCGCGCCGCGCGCGCCGCGGCGCTGGGAAAGCTCGTCACCTTCGGCATCGCCGCCGACCGGCCCGAGACCGGCTATGGCTATATCAGGCGCGGCGCCGCCATCGCCGGCGCCGAGGACAGCTCCGCGGTCGCGTCCTTCGTCGAGAAGCCCGACCGCGCGCGCGCTGAGGCCTATCTCGATGCCGGCGATTATTGCTGGAACAGCGGCATCTTCCTCTTGCCCGCCGCGGTCCTGGTGCGCGAGATGGAGCGGCTGCGGCCGGCGACGCTCGCCGCCTGCCGCAAGGCGCTCGAGCGCGCCAAGCGCGACCTCGACTTCCTGCGCCTCGACGGCGACGCCTTCGCCGCTTCGGAGAACGTGTCGCTCGACTACGCGGTGATGGAGCACACGCAGCACGCGGCGATGGTGGGGCCGGTGACGATGGGCTGGAGCGATGTCGGCACCTGGGATGCGCTGTGGCAGGTCGGCGCCAAGGACGCCGCCGGCAACGTGATCACAGGCGACGTCATCGCCGAGGACGCGAAGAACTCCTATCTCCGCGCGGAGACGGGCCTCATCGCCGCGCTCGGCATCGAGGATCTGGTGGTGGTGACGACCGCCGACGCGACCTTGGTCGCGCGGCGCGACCGCACTGCCGATCTCAAGCTGCTGGTGGCGCGGCTCGAGCGCGACGGCAGGGCCGAGCTTTCCGCCCATCCGCTGGTGCATCGGCCGTGGGGCAGCTACCGCTCGATCCATGCCGGCGGGCGCGTGCAGGTCAAGCTCATCACGGTCAAGCCCGGCGGCAAGCTGTCCTTGCAGATGCACCACCACCGCGCCGAGCACTGGGTCGTGGTGCAGGGCACCGCCAAGGTGACGCGCGGCGAGGAAGAGCTGATGCTCACCGAGGATCAATCCACGTACATTCCGCTCGGCACCGTCCATCGCCTCGAGAACCCGGGCAAGATTCCGCTCCACGTCATCGAGGTGCAGTCGGGAACCTATCTCGGCGAGGACGACATCGTCCGCTTCGAGGACACCTACGGCCGCAGCTAAGGCTCTATTCGTTCACGCCGAACATCCGTGCGTCCTTCGACTACGCTTCGCTCCGCTCAGGATAAGGAAAATTGTACAATGGTCCTCATCCTGAGCGGAGGTCCTGAGCCTGTCGAAGGGGCGTAGTCGAAGGACGCACCGTGGTTCAGTCTGGCTGGATCAGCCCTCAGGGCGCGAGGCGCTTCTTCAGCGCCTCGTTGACGAGCGCGGGATTGGCCTTGCCTTGGGTGGCTTTCATCACCTGGCCAACGAAATAGCCCAGGAGCTTGTCCTTGCCGGCGCGGTATTCGGCGATCTTGTCGGCCTCGCGCGCCAGCACCGCGTCGATCGCCGCCTCGATCGCGCCCGTGTCGGTGACCTGACGCAGCCCGCGCTCCTCGACCAGCTCGAGCGCGCCCTTGCCGGTTTCGACCATGGCGGCGAACACGTCCTTGGCGAGCCGGCCCGAGATGGTGCCGTCGCGCACGAGATCGAGGAGCGCGCCGAGCGCGGCGGCGCTCACCGGCGACTGCTCGATGCCGACGCCGCGCTTGTTCAGGACCGCGAACAGGTCGCCCGTCACCCAGTTGGCGGCGAGTCTGGCGTCGCGGCCCTTGGCGACGTCCTCGAAATAACCTGCATTGGCGCGCTCGGACGCGAGCAGAGCGGCGTCAGCGTGCGCGAGCTTGTATTCGGCGACGAACCGCGCCGTCTTGGCATCCGGCAGCTCCGGCAGGTCGGCGCGCAGCGCCTCGACCCAGACGCGGTCGAGCACCAGCGGCAGGAGATCGGGATCGGGGAAGTAGCGGTAATCGTGCGCCTGCTCCTTGCTGCGCATCGGTCTTGTGATGCCGCGGCCGGAATCGAAGAGGCGCGTCTCCTGCGTGACCGTGCCGCCATCCTCGACCAGCTCGATCTGGCGCCGCGCCTCGTACTCGATCGCCTGCATGACGAAGCGGACCGAGTTCACATTCTTGATTTCGCAGCGCGTGCCAAGCGCGCCGCCCGGCCGCCGCACCGAGACGTTGCAATCGCAGCGCAGGCTGCCTTCTTCCATGTTGCCGTCGCAGGTGCCGAGCGTGCGCAGGATCGAGCGCACCTTGCGCAGGTAGGCGCCGGCCTCCTCGGCGCTGCGCAGATCGGGCTCCGACACGATCTCCATCAGCGCAACGCCGGCGCGGTTGAGATCGACGTAAGTCAGGCTCGGATGCTGATCGTGAAGGCTCTTGCCGGCGTCCTGCTCGAGATGCAGCCTTGTGATACCGATCTCACGCGTGGTGCCGTCGGCAAGCTCGACCACCACCCGACCGGCGCCCACCACGGGCCGCGTGTATTGCGAAATCTGATAGCCCGCCGGCAGATCGGCGTAGAAATAATTCTTGCGGTCGAACACCGAGACGAGATTGATCTCGGCCCGCAAGCCGAGCCCCGTGCGCACCGCCTGCTCGACGCAGAAGCGGTTGATCACCGGCAGCATGCCGGGAAAGGCGGCATCGACCGGCGAGACCTGGGTGTTGGGCTCGGCGCCGAAAGCGGTCGCGGCGCCCGAGAACAGCTTGGCCCGCGACGTGACCTGGGCGTGGATCTCGAGCCCGATCACCACTTCCCATTCGCCGGTGCGGCCGCGCAGCAGGCTCACGGCGCGCCTCCGGCGATGAAGGCTGGCTTGGCCGAGAACGATGCCGCGCGCTCGAGCGCGGCGCCGACGCTCAGCACCGTCTCCTCGTCGAACGCGCGCCCGATCACCTGCAATCCCAGCGGCAGTCCGTCGGCGCTGAGCCCCGCCGGCACCGACATCGCCGGCAGGCCCGCGAGGCTCGACGGCACGGTGAAGACGTCGTTCAGATACATCGCCACCGGGTCGTCCATCTTCTCGCCGATGGCGAAGGCGGCCGAGGGCGCGGTCGGCGCCAGGATCGCGTCGCAGGTCGCGAACGCCTGGTCGAAGTCCTTGGCGATGAGTGCGCGCACCTTCTGCGCCTTGAGGTAATAGGCGTCGTAATATCCGGCCGACAGAACGTAGGTGCCGATCAGGATGCGCCGTCGCACCTCGGCACCGAACCCCTGGGCGCGGGTGTTCTCGTACATCTCGTCGAGGCTCTCGCCGGGAACGCGCAGTCCGAAGCGCACGCCGTCATAGCGCGCGAGGTTCGACGACGCCTCGGCCGGCGCGATGATGTAATAGGCCGGCAGCGCATATTTGGTGAGCGGCAGGCTGATCTCGACCGCCTGCGCGCCCTCGGCCTCCAGCCAGCGCACGCCGTCGCGCCACAGCGTCTCGATCTCGCCCGGCATGCCGTCGAGCCGATACTCGCGCGGAATGCCGATCCTGAGGCCGCGTATGTCGCGCCCGACCGCCGCCTCGAAGTCGGGCACGGCGAGCGGTGCCGAGGTCGAGTCCTTGAGATCGTGCCCGGCCATGGCACCGAGCATGATCGCGGCGTCGCGCACGGTGCGAGTCATGGGTCCCGCCTGGTCGAGCGAGGACGCGAACGCGACGATGCCCCAGCGCGAGCAGCGCCCATAGGTCGGCTTCAATCCGACGATGCCGCAGAAGCTCGCCGGCTGGCGGATCGAGCCGCCGGTGTCGGTGCCGGTCGCCGCCAGCGCCGCGCGCGCCGCCACCGCCGCCGCCGAGCCGCCCGACGAGCCGCCCGGCACCAGCGGCCTATTGTCGCCACGCCGCCGCCACGGATTCTCGACCTTGCCGAAGGCGCTGGTCACGTTGGCCGAGCCCATCGCGAATTCGTCCATGTTGAGCTTGCCGAGCATCACCGCGCCGGCGCGCCACAGATTCGCGGTCACGGTGGACTCGTAAGGCGGCACAAAGCCGTCGAGGATGCGCGAGCCCGCCGTGGTGCGCACGCCCTCGGTGCAGAACAGATCCTTGATGGCGAGCGGCAGCCCGTCGAGCGCCAGCCCCTCGCCGCGCGCGAGCCGCCGGTCCGATTGGTCCGCCATCGCCAGCGCGCGCTCGGGCGTCTCGGTGAGATAGGCGTTGAGGGGGCGCGAAGCCACGACGGCGTCGATGTGCGCCAGCGCCATCTCGCGCGCCGAGAATGCCTTGCGTCTCAATCCGTCGCGCGCCGCGGCGAGCGTCAGCTCCGTGAGAGCCGTCACTCCACCACCTTCGGCACGACGAAGAATCCGCGCGCCTGTTGCGGCGCGTTGGCGAGGATGCGGTCGCGGCAGTCGCCATCGGTGACCTGGTCGTCGCGCTGCGGCAGGCGCAGATTGGCGACGCTCGCCATCGGCTCGACGCCGTCGGTCGGCACCTCGTCCAACTGCTCGATCCAGGTGAGGATGTTCGAGAGCTCCTCGGCGAGGGGCTCCTGATCGGCTTCGGGCACCTTGATGCGCGCCAGGGCGGCGATCCGCGCCACGGTGGTCTTGTCCAACGCCATGCGCCTCACCTAGCATCCGCTATGCCGCTCTGCAACCCCAGCGATCTCAAGACCTTGCTGAAGCCGGGCCGGCGCATCCTGGGACTCGATGTCGGCACCAAGACAATCGGCATGGCGCTCTCCGACACGACGCTCCTGGTGGCGACGCCGTTCGACACCATCCGCCGCGGCCGCTTCCGCGACGACGCCGCAAGGCTCCTGGCCGAGTGCGACAAGCTCGGCGCCGGAGCGGTGGTGATCGGCTTGCCGCTAGCGCTCGACGGACGCGACAGCCCGCGCACCCAGGGCGTGCGCCAGTTCGCGCGCAATCTCCTGGCCGTGCGCGACATGCCGGTTGCGTTCTGGGACGAGCGGCTGTCGACCGCGGCGGTCGAGCGCCAGATGATCGACGCCGACATGACCCGCAAGCGCCGCGCCGAGATCATCGACAAGGTCGCCGCCGCCTACATCCTCCAGGGCCTCCTCGACCGCATCGGGCGGGGCGAGCCGGGGGCGTCAGGCGGCTAGAGCAGGTTCACCGGCCACAGGAAGGCCCACAGGAGAAGGCACACGAACGCCGTCGCAGGCCGGTCGGCGAGTGCGGACGTGATCGAATCCGAGATCGCGCGGCCCGCGACGTCGATGCCGTCGACGCAAGTGTTGGTTGACGGTCCAAGCATATTTGGCATTTCATGTCTCTCGTCGTAGCCAGTGAAATGCTTCCGGGCGTTCCTCGCCTGATACATAGGGACGGATCGTCCCGTACCATCCCCCGGCGGTCCGCATGGGTGCCATGAGGGCAGGAATGCCTTAATTTCGCCGGAATCCGGCTTTCGCCGCGTCGTCCTCGGAGGCGAAAAAAAGCACGTCGCCGGGCGCCAGTGCGTCGAGCCGGTCGAAATCGCGCGACATCCGCCTTGCCGCGAGATCGACATAGCAGCCGATCTCGGTGTCGGTCTCGCAATAGACGCAGCGCGCCAAGGGCCGGGTCGATCGGATGAACCAGAATTTAGGAATGAGATGGGTGCGCTCGGTCGGGTGCTGGGTGATGCAGCGCCGGTTGGGGCACCACATGCCGTCGGCGTGGCCATAGACGCGGCGCGCGGGCGCGGGCACGCGCGCCTGGAACGGCTCGATCCCGAGCACCTTGGCGATGAGCGCCATGCGCACCGGCACGCCATAGGCGGCCTGCTTGAAGTAGACGCCGCGCGGATCGCTGTCGAGGTCGTAGCCCAACTCGTTGACGCGCGGCAGCGGATGGAGCACGCGTGTCTCCTTGTAGCGCCGCCCGCGCAGGAACTTGCTGTCGATCACCGGGTAGTCGCCGCTCAGCGTCTGGCCCGGCGCGAGCCGCTCGCCCTGGAGCCGCGTGACGTAGCAGACATCGAACTTGAGCGCGCGCTTCGACCGCGCCTCGTACTCGCCGCCACCGTCCTCGCCCGACCCTTGCGCCAGCCCCTGCGCGCTCAGGTTCAGCGCGCTGCGCGGCCCGACATAGACGACGTCGATGGGCGGCAGATCCTCCTCGGTGCCGAACACCGCCTCCTTGGGATAGGGACGATAGCGGTATTCCTCCTGGAGGCGCCGCCCGACATGGTCGGGCAGCTCGAAGCCCTTGGCCGGCATCGGGATGATGTTGGCCTCGAAGCGCGCCAGCCCGTAGGCGAGCGAGTGGATGGTGCGCCCGTTCTTGAGATCGCCGACTAGCAGCACGTTGAGATCGCGCAGCGACCGGTTCTCGCGCCGCAGCGTGTAGAGATCGCACAGCGTCTGGGTCGGATGCTCGTGGCCACCGTCGCCGCCGTTGATGACGGGGATGTCGATATAGTCCGCCGCCGCGCGCGCCGCGCCCTCGGACGGGTGGCGCATGACGATGAGATCGGCATAATTCTCCATCACCCGCACCGTGTCGGCGAGGCTCTCGCCCTTGACCGCCGAGGAGGTCGCGGGATCGACCGTGCCGAGCACGCTGCCGCCGAGGCGCACCATCGCCGCCTCGAACGAGAAGCGCGTGCGCGTCGAGGGTTCGTAGAACAGGCTGGTCATCAGGAACTCGCGCGCGTCGGCGCGGCGGCCGCGGATCTGATGCGAGCCCGCCTCGCGTCCCATCTCGGCGAGATAGCGGTCGGCGAGATCGAAGATTTCCTCGATCTCGGGATTGGTCAGATCGTTGATGGTGATGACGTCGCGCTTCATCCCGCCCTTTGGCCTATCCTATAGTGATGGGAGCAACGCCGGACCGACCGTGGAGATGGGCGCGGATGCTTAACAGGTCGACGCCGCCAATACAACCGCATGCCGCCCCTGGGTGAAGCCGCGCTGGTCGCGGCGGTGGCCTATCTCGCGGGTTCGATTCCGTTCGGGCTCGTCTTCACCACGCTCGCCGGGCGCGGCGACATCAGGCGGATCGGTTCCGGCAATATCGGCGCCACCAACGTGCTGCGCACCGGCAGCAAGGCCCTGGCGGCGGCGACGCTGCTATGTGACATCGGCAAGGGCGCGCTCGCGGTGCTGTGGGCGCGGCGCTATGGCGGCGACATGGCGGCACTGGCCGCGGTCGCTGCCGTGGTCGGCCACATGTTCCCGCCGTGGCTGCGCTTCAACGGCGGCAAAGGCGTCGCGACCGCGGCCGGCGTGCTGCTCGTCTATGTCTGGCCGGTGGGGCTCGCGAGCGGCGTCGCCTGGCTCGTCGCGGTGCTGGCGACGCGTTATGTCTCGGTGGCGGCGATCGTGGCCGCGCTGCTCGCGCCGGTCTTTGCCTGGCTCCTGACCGGCGCAGCGCGGCCGACCGAGACCGCGGCGATCATCGCGATTCTGGTGATCCTCCGCCATCGCAGCAACGTGGCGCGTCTCATGCGCGGCGAGGAAAGCCGCCTCGTCCTCGGCCGGAAGAGCTGATCACGCTGCCGCGAGGCTGCAAATCCTTGGGTTGACGGGCGCCGTGATTCTTCCGCATGGTGCGCGGCCATGAATGCCGCGCCGCGCCCGCTGACCCCGTCCGAGCGATTCGATTGGTTGCGTCTCATTCGCAGCGAGAATGTCGGGCCGATCGGTGTTATGTAGGAAATGCCAGTGATCTGAGCGAAACCGTTACCAGCAAAAGGTTGCCGTGCCGTTCTGGCCGTTCACGTACATTGTTCCTATCCCCATTATGTCCATCCCGAGCAACGCTTCGTTGGCCGGAGTGGAGCGGATCAGTTCGAGCATCCGCCGGTCGCGAAATGGGTACTCGAATACTTGGCCCGGCGCCCATGGATGGGACCACCTTAGGAAAAGGTCTGCAAGATAAACGTCAGCGGGCACGGCCTGTGTGGTGCTGTTCACGGTTGTCTTGCTTATCACGGGGATTCCGATTTTCTTCGCGGCGTCCGTGAAGATCGACGTATGCGTGCATCCCGTATCAGCGATTGCCTTGATCCAAGTGATCGGCGGCGGCGGCGCGCCTGTGGGGGCCAGCGAGAGAGGGGCTGCTATCCCAATGTCAATGACCGGCCCGTAAAGTGGATCAATGGGGAACGTGCTACACGGCATATGCGTAGAAGCCGAGGTTCACATTCCTGCTAGTTACCTCTTGCACAGAGAATTTGCCCGGTTCGCCGAACTTCTCGCGCCCATATCGGACCGCATCGCTCAGGGTGTCGAGGAAGGCGACGATTTCGCCTCCGTGCATGACGGCAAATTTGCCCTGGTGCGTTGTCAGCAATTCCGGGAGCCGCTTCACGAAAGCGGCGTAATTCCGCTCGACCTCAGAGGTCTTCGGGTCGCTCGTCATATCTCAAGGCCTCCCGCAGAGCGCGCCGAAAGGTAGGCTACCACGGTTTATTTCTGGTTAAACGTCATTTTGGGGGACTCGTTCCGGAAGTCAATGGCGCCCCTCGCGAAGGCTGCCTAGCGGTCCGCTAACCCCAGGGAAAGGCCAATTTCTGCGGAGAATCGTTTATCCGAGCAACCGCCACCGGATAGGGAAGCCTTCCCCAACCGCCTCGACGCTCTTGCCCTGATACCGCCGCAGCGTCGAGTGAACCGATCCTCGCGCGATGGCTATTTCCTTTGGGGACGGTTCGGCTATGCCGCCCTTCTGTAGCACCGCCTCAGCAATCTGAGACGACGTGAGTGGTTCCGTCGCAACCCGCAGCGTGTCCATAATGTGCCGCGTCCCCTTACCGCGCGTGAAGGGCGCATGGCGCTCATAGCGGCGGCGGGTCGATATGCCACGTAGGTTGAAGTCCGGTTCGAGCATCTTCAATACGGCCTCGACGTGCTTCATGTCCTGCGCCAGGCGCTTCGCCTCGCGGCGGTTGTCCTTGATCTTGCCGCCTAGCTCGGCATGGAGCCGCACCAAGGCATAGATCGCGGGCTTGTGTTCCATCACTTCACCGCCCCTTTCTTCTCCGCGCGCTCCCAATATCCGCAGAATTCGGCAGAGGGGCGGCACTTCATGGCGAGGGTTGCGACGGCGTGGACTTGCTCACCGTTGGCGAGCCGCCGATTATCTTCGCGCCAAGCGGACTCTTGGGCGAAGCGCGCAAGATACGGCCCGGCAATGTGATGGTGATGGCCGATTTCGGCGCGGCGCAGTCGAGAGAAAAACGATTCCGCTACATTGGTGCAAGCGCCATCTTCTGCACTGTACGTCTCTTGGTGGTTCACTCGGAACATTTCAAACCGCCCGTGCAAATCGTTCCAGCCGCCCGCTTCGTCGGCATGGATCACGGTGCCGCGCGCGACCCGCGAGCGAATGAAATTGACCGCTGCCGCTTCAGTCGGGAACACGTCAGCGATGGTGCGACCGCCGCGCTCGCGAGCGACCACCACCACTTGCCGTTTGCCCGAACGGTTCTCAAAGAGGCGCCGGTCTTTCCGATCCTCGCGATGGTTCGCTGGTTTCACATATCCGCCCGCATATAGGCCGTCGATTTCGACCGTCTTGCCTTCGCCACCGACGGCTTGGCCGTGCATGTCGGCTGACATCGCCTCGCGGAGTTTGTGGCAGAGGACGAAGGCGACCTTGTATTGGCAACCGAGATCGCGCGACATGGCGAGCATCGACTTACCCTTTACCTCGTTGCAGAATACGGCGATGGCCGCGAGATAGACGCGGAGCGACAATTTGTGGGCTGCAAACAGCGTCCCGCTTGTGATCGTAAAATCGTGTTCGCAGTCCTTGCACCGCCAGCGGGGCGAGCCGTTCGGACGGCGGCACTCATAGACCGTCAGAGAGCCGCAATGGACGCAAACCGGCTCGCCGTCAGTCTCGGGCCAGCGGACCTTGCGGAACTCTGTCTCGGCCTCGCCATCCGTCAGGCGCATGACCTGTACGAGGCTCAGGGTGCGCGCTCGGGCGCTCAGTAGGAAATGTTGCGACATGGGGCCAATCCATCGGTTGGGATTGGCCCTCGGCCCGGTGGAAACGAAGCGCCAACTTCGTTATAATCCGCCGAACGATCAGGGTGGCCGGGGCCAATCCGGTTACTTCGATCCAGGGGCCGGAAGCGGCGCCAACCGCTCCCGGTCCCGCTAATTCTTGGCTGCCCCGCCAGGGTTCGGACCTGGACCTCTCCGGCTGTAAACCGAGCGTCCTACCGTTAGACCACAGGGCAACGTCGATAAGCCGATTGCGGGCCGTCCCTTCGCTTTCACCGGGCAGCGGGACGGCCCCGATCTTCGCCGCCAACGGCTCGGCTAGCGCCGCCAGCGACTCCAACTCTGGGCATGGCTGATTTCCTTTCATACGAACACGATATTCCGTAGGAACGCTTATGTCAACCCTATGGGAGATAAATTTCGATAAAAATGTGCACCCGAGGTTGACTTTTATCGTGGCGTCTGTATGCTAAGGCTCAGAAAGGGGCCTTTGCCATGGCGGAAGCCACTGAAATTTCCGGACAGCAACGCGACCGTAGCCCAGCATTCCCGATTATCCCGCTCCAAACGGCTTTAGAGCGGCTGGCGCAGTTCGAGGCGCACTTCAAGCGAAGCCCTGCCCGAGCGGAAAAGGTGGGCGACGCTTGGAATATCGGCACCAAGGCGTATGTGGATCGGATTGCAGCAGCGCTGCGCTATTACGGTCTCCTTGAATACCAGGGCGCGGGCAAAGACCGGCATGTTGTGGTCTCTGAAGAGGGCCGAAAATATCTCAAGGCGCAACAGGAAGAGACCAAGCGCGAGGTGATCCGCGCGGTAGCGCTGCGCCCGAAGGCCATTGCCAAGGCATGGGGAGAATGGGGCACTGATCGCCCCGCCGACGCTGCCTGCATTGACCAATTGGTGCAAAAAGATGGTTTCAGCGTCGCGGGCGCCCGCGATTTTTTGAAGGTTTATGACGCTACTATCACCTTTTCAGGCCTGTCCGAATCTGATAAATTCTCGCCGGAAGATCAAAACGGCGACGAAGCGGATGAAGGCGCACGCGCGGAGGACGAAAAACGACGCACGCCGCCCCCACCGTCTCTCCCCGGAAAGGACAAGGTGCGGCTGATGGAAGGCGAGCGGATCGTTTACACGGAAGAAGGAGCCCCCAACCAGTATCTGAAGCTGGTTGCGAGCGGTGACGTGGACGATTTCCTGTTAGGGGCGCTAGAGGATTATGTGAAGCGCCAGCGAAAGATACGTGCGCTATTGAAGCGACCCTCAGGTGAGGCGAAAAAACCGGATTGGGCCGACAAGACTTTTGCGCCCGGCGACATTGTGCCGGGATCTACCCCTTTCCGCGTTCAGCATGTTGGTCATGCAGGGGAAGGGCTGATCGAACCGGATGAGGGCGACGCGTTTCCGCCATGTGACAAATGCGGCGACAAAGTTCGCTACATGCTTGCCTGAGATTGTGAGAGGCGCGCGCCGGGTAGAAAGCGCCGCCTCTCGTGCCATGCGTTGCTTTACCGCGATAACTCGCGGCCTTGCCGTACTAGGCTCGGTCGCTGATGATCCTCTAGCCGCTCTACCAACGGCTTACGCCGGGACCGAGGTTATCCTCGCCATGAGGTTTTCGGCGGGGAGTCTTAAGAAGCTTCAGAAGAAGCCACATAGACACCCTCCTTTCTACGCCGCATGTGGCGCGCCGTTAGTATGCACCAAACGCACCTTGAGGGCAGTCGGCATGAGAAAAATCTGCACGGCTCTTGTTCTAATGTTGGCCGGATGCGCTCCGTCGCTAATGGCGGTGAACGAACGCGGCGGTATCGTGCGACATGGAACCGGCAACAACGAGGCAGACGCTTTTGCGTTGGCCGACTCACATTGCAGGCAGTATGGACGGGTTGCCCAAGTGACCGGACTGGACATCTTGGAAAACCGAATGGTGTTCGCCTGCGTCGAAAAGTGACGGTTTGTGGCACTTCCTACATAACACCGGGGCGAGCCGCTCTATCCGCCGGCGCTCGCCTCGGTCGAGGATGCGCCGCCGCTCATCAGCGTCATGGGCGCGACCGAGCTGCTCGCGCGCCGCGCCGTCGCCATCGTCGGCGCGCGCAACGCCTCGGCCAACGGACGCCGCTTCGCGCGCGACCTCGCCTCGCAGCTGGGCGCGCACAAGCTGGTGGTCGCATCGGGGCTGGCGCGCGGCATCGACGCGGCGGCGCACGAGGGCGCGCTCGCGACCGGCACCATCGCCGTGCTCGCCGGCGGCATCGACATGGTCTATCCGGAGGAGAACCGCGCGCTCCACGAATCGCTCGCCGAGCGCGGCGTGCTGGTGGCCGAGATGCCGGTCGGGACCACGCCCCAGGCGCGCCATTTCCCGCGCCGCAATCGCATCATTTCAGGGCTCTCGCTGGGCGTCATCGTGGTCGAGGCCGCGGTCGGCTCGGGCTCGCTCATCACCGCGCGCTTTGCGCTCGACCAGGGGCGCGAGGTGTTCGCGGTGCCGGGCTCGCCGCTCGATCCGCGCTGCCGCGGCACCAACGATCTCATCCGCAAGGGCGCGCGCCTGGTGGAGAGCGCCGGCGACGTGATGGAGGAGCTGGCGCCCCTCCTGGCGGTGCCGCTGTCGGAGCGGCGGCGCGCGCTTTTCGCAGCCGCGGCGGGCGAGACGCCGGGCGACATCGAGCTCGAGCGGGCGCGGTCGAAGGTGCTGGCCCTCCTGTCGCCCTCGCCTTTGCCGGTTGACGAATTGGTGCGGCAATGCCAATTGTCACCGGCCCTGGTGGTCACGGTGCTGCTCGAACTCGAGCTCGCGGGGCGAATCGAGCGCCAGCCCGGTAACCAAGTCTCCTTGCTTTAGGGCCCTCCCATCGCCATGTGTCGCGGGTTTACCGCAGATCCGGACCCTTAATGAGCAGCGTCGTCATCGTCGAATCGCCTGCCAAGGCGAAGACAATCAACAAGTATCTCGGTCGCGACTATACCGTGCTCGCGAGCTACGGGCATGTGCGCGATCTGCCGGCGAAGGACGGCTCGGTCCGGCCCGACGAGGATTTCGCGATGTCGTGGCAGGTCGACGGCAGGGCGGAAAAGCACCTCAAGGAAATCGTCCAGGCGGTGAAGGGCGCCGATCATCTCTATCTCGCGACCGACCCCGACCGCGAGGGCGAGGCAATTTCGTGGCACATCGAGGAGGTGCTGCGCCAGCGCAAGGCGCTCAAAGGCGTCGACGTGAAGCGCGTCGCCTTCAACGAAGTGACCAAGCAGGCGGTGCTCGAAGCCTTCCGCCATCCGCGCGAATTGGACCGCGAGTTGGTCGAGGCTTATCTCGCGCGCCGCGCGCTCGACTACCTGGTCGGATTCACCTTGTCGCCGGTGCTTTGGCGCAAGCTGCCGGGGAGCCGCTCGGCGGGGCGCGTGCAATCGGTCGCGCTGCGCCTCGTGTGCGAGCGCGAGGACGAGATCGAGGCCTTCAAGGCGCGCGAGTATTGGACCGTCGAGGCTGAGTTCCAGAGCCCTGCCGGCGACCGCTTCACCGCGCGTCTCACCCATCTCGACGGCAAGCGCCTCGACAAGTTCGACCTCGCCACCGAGGCGCAGGCGCGCGCGGCCGCCGATCGTATCCTGCACGGCACGGACTATGCCGTCATCGCAGTCGAGCGCAAGCAGATCAGGCGCACCCCGCCGCCGCCCTTCACCACCTCGACCTTGCAGCAAGAAGCGTCGCGCAAGCTCGGCCTCGGCGCGAGCCGCACCATGCGCACCGCGCAGCATCTCTACGAGGGCGTCGCGATCGGCGGCGACACGGTCGGCCTCATCACCTACATGCGCACCGACGGCGTCGCGCTCTCGAACGAGGCGATCACCGCCGCACGCCGCCTGATCGAGCAGGATCACGGGCGCGACTACGTGCCCGACGCGCCGCGCATCTATCGCAACCAGGCGAAAAACGCGCAGGAAGCGCACGAGGCGATCCGGCCCACCGACATGTTCCGCCGCCCCAAGGACGTGGCGCGCTACATCGACGGCGACCAGCGCGGTCTCTACGATCTCATCTGGAAGCGCGCAGTGGCGAGCCAGATGGAGGCGGCGCTCGTCGACCAGGTCGCCGTCGATGTCGCGCCCGCCGATGGCGGCGTCACCTTGCGCGCCAACGGCTCGACCATCGCGTTTCCGGGCTTCCTCGCGCTCTATCACGAGGACGAGGACGATCCCGAAACCGAGGACGGCGGCCGCCTGCCGCCGCTCGAGGAGCGCCAGGCGCTGACGCGCGGCGCGGTCGAGCCGCTGCAGCACTTCACCCAGCCGCCGCCGCGCTACACCGAGGCGAGCCTGGTGAAGAAGCTCGAGGAGCTGGGCATCGGCCGTCCCTCGACCTACGCCTCGATCCTGCAAGTGCTGCAGGACCGCAATTACGTGAAGCTCGAGAAGAAGCGCTTCGTGCCGGAGGATCGCGGCCGGCTCGTCACCGCTTTCCTCGCCAGCTTCTTCGAGCATTATGTCGAGTACGGCTTCACCGCCGATCTCGAGAACAAGCTCGACGACATTTCCGGCGGCAGGATTCCGTGGCGCCAGGTGCTCGAGGAATTCTGGCGCGATTTCCAGATCGCGGTCGACGGCACCAAGGACCTGAAAATATCGCAGGTGATCGCCACCCTCGACGAGGTGCTCGGCCGGCATTTCTTCCCCGACGACGGCAGCGGCCGAGACGCGCGCCTGTGCCCCGCGTGCAAGGAAGGGCGGATCGGCCTCAAGCTCGGCCGCTTCGGCGCCTTCATCGCCTGCTCGAACTATCCCAATTGCCGCTACACGCGGCCCTTGGGGCTGGAGCAGAAGGACGGCGCCGAGGGCGGCGACTTCGCCGGCCCGCGCGAATTGGGGCTGGATCCCGCGAGCGCCCAAGGCGTGACATTGCGCAAGGGCCCTTACGGCGTCTATGTCCAATTGGGCGAGGGCGAGAAGCCGAAGCGCTCGTCGCTCCCGAAAGGCATGTCGCCCGCCGACGTGACGCTCGAGAGCGCGCTCAAGCTCCTGTCGCTGCCGCGCGAGATCGGTCACCATCCCGAAGACGGCGAGCCCATTGTCGCCGGCATCGGCCGCTTCGGTCCCTATGTCCGTCACGGCAAGCAATACAAGTCGCTGGCGGCGGGCGACGACGTGCTGACCATCGGCATCAACCGCGCCGTGAGCCTGCTCGCCGAGCCGAGGACCGGGCGCGGCGGACGCCAGCCGCTGCGCGTCGTGGGCGACCATCCCGCGGACGGCGCGGTGATCAATCTCTATGGCGGCCGCTATGGTCCCTATGTCAGCCATGCCGGGATCAACGCGACGGTGCCGAACGACATTGACCCCGACGAGTTGACGCTCGAGCAGGCAGTATCGCTGCTGGCCGTTCAGGCGGCGAGGAAGCCTGCCGCGAAGCAGAAGGCGGCGCGCAAGGCCCCGGCGCGCAAGGCCGCGAAAGCGTCGCCTGCGGCAGAGCCGGCGGCGCCAAAGGCGGCGAAGAAGAAATCGGCGAAAGGATCGCGGAGCGGTGGCAAGGCCAGCGCGCCCAAGGGGCGACAGAAAGCGCGCGAACCGGTCGAGTGAGCGCGGCGCGGCGCGGCGGCGCGCGCCCGAGGCCCAGCTTCCCGAGACCGGCGTTCTCGCCATCACCGGCATCGACCTCGACGGCGAGATGCGCGGCCGACCGCTCTCCTGGCCCGAGCACGCGCCGGCGCCGGAAATCCATGTCATCGCCGAGCGCAACGCACCGGCCTTGGGCGTCGGCGAGCGCGCCGTGGTGCGCTATCGCCGGATCGAGCGCGACGTCTGGGAGGCGCGCATTATCCGCGCGGTGGCGGCTTCGCCCGACCGCGTGCTCGGCATCTATCGCCGCGAGCGCGACGGCGGCCGGCTCGAGCCGACCGACCGCAAGATCAGGACCGAGTTCCGGGTCGCCCCCGCCGATGCCGGCGGCGCGCAGGACGGCGAGATCGTGCTGGCCGAGATCGTGTCGCAGCGCCGCTTCGGCCTCCCGGACGCCAAGATCGTCGAGCGCGTCGGCGACAGCGCCGATCCCCGCGCTTTCAGCCTCATCGCCATCCACGGCCACGGCATCCCGACCAAGTTTCCGCACGATGCGCTCGAACTTGCCGCCAGGGCGCGGCCGGTGGCGCTCGGCAGCCGCGAGGATCTGCGCGCCGTGCCGCTCGTCACCATCGACGGCGCCGATGCGCGCGATTTCGACGACGCCGTCTGGGCCGAGCCCGATGCGGCGCGGCCGGGATGCTGGCACGCGCTCGTCGCCATCGCCGATGTCGCGTGGTACGTGCGCCCGGACGACGCGCTCGACCGCGCCGCGCGCGAGCGCGGCAACTCGGTCTATTTCCCCGACCGCGTCGTGCCGATGTTGCCCGAGGATCTCTCGAACGAGCTTTGTTCGCTGAAGCCCGGGGTCGAGCGCGCCTGCATCGCCGTCCATCTCTCGATCGACGAAGAGGGACGGCTCGAGCGTCACCACTTTGTGCGCGGCCTGATGCGCTCGGCCGCGCGCCTCACCTACGAGGAGGCGCAGGCCGCGATCGACGGCAATCCCGACGACGCCACCCGCGACTTGGTGGAGCCGGTGCTGAAACCGCTCTACGGAGTCTTTCGCGTACTTTCCGCGGCGCGCGCCAAGCGCGGCACGCTCGAGCTCGATCTGCCCGAACGGCAAATCTTGCTCGACCCGTCGGGCCGCGTGGCGCGCATCGAGAAGCGCGAGCGGCTCGATAGCCATCGCCTCATCGAGGAGCTGATGATCGCCGCCAACGTCGCCGCGGCCGAGGCGTTGGAGCGCCTGCGCCAGCCCTGCATGTACCGCGTCCACGACGTGCCCGATCCGGCGAAGCTCGCCGCGCTCCGGGAATTCCTCGACAGTCTCGGCATCGGCGGCTTGAAGCTCGCCAAGGGCCAGGCGATCAGGCCGCGGCACTTCAACGACATCCTGCGCAAGGCGAAGGACACGCCCTACGAGACGCTGGTCCATCAGCTCGTGCTCAGGAGCCAGGCCCAGGCGGTCTACAGCCCCGCCAATCTCGGTCATTTCGGCCTGGCGCTCCGGCGCTACGCGCATTTCACCTCGCCGATCCGCCGCTATTCCGATCTGCTGGTGCATCGCGCGCTCGTCACTGGACAAGTTTTCGGCGCCGGCGGGCTGCCGCCGACCGACGCCAAGGCTTTCGCTGCCACCGGCGAGCATGTGTCCATGACCGAGCGCCGCGCCGCCGCCGCCGAGCGCAGCGCCGCCGATCGCTATCTCGTCGCGTTCCTTGCCGAGCGCGTCGGCGCGAGCTTCGCCGGGCGCATCAGCGGCGTCACCCGCGCCGGACTGTTCGTCACCTTGAACGAAACCGGCGCCGACGGGCTGGTGCCGATGAGCAACCTGCCGGGCGACTATTACGACCACGACGAGGCGCATCACCGTCTGGTTGGACGCCGCACCCGCCGCGCCTTCACCCTCGGCGATCCCGTGACGGCGCGTCTCGCCGAGGCAAAGACCGTCACCGGCAGCCTCGTCCTCGCGCTGGCCGAGGAGGACGAAACGCCGGCGCCGCGTCCCGCCCGTCCGCATGGGGCGCGCCGCCGCCGCTAACCGCCGGCTTCCCCGCTTGCAAGGACCGGGGAGCGACGGGAGAATGACCGCAGGAGAGCGAAGGCGGGAGCGGCGCGCGTGGCGGCAAGCGGGATGATGGTTCGGGCAGGTCTCGCGCGCCTTGCCTGTGCCGTGGCGGCGATCGCACCGCTCGCGCTCGCGGGGTGCGGCGGCGGCAAGCTTCACGAGTCCATGGAGGGACACCTCTTCGGCGAAGTCTATCGCGACGTGGTCAGCTATCACGTCGAGGAGACCGGCGCGGACCGCCTGTCGCTGGCGGCGCTGGCGACGCTTGGCCGCATCGACCCTGCGCTCTCGGTCGAGCGGGCCGGCGGCATCGTCGTGTTGCGCCATGGCGAGCAGGCGATCCGCTTCCCCGCCCCCGATGCCGGCGACATCGCCGGCTGGGGCGATCTCACGGGCGAAATCGTCGCCGCGGCGCGCGCGGCTTCGCCGGAAATCGCCGGGCTCGCGCCGGACATTGCCGACGAGCGCATGATCGGCGGCGCGCTCGTCACGCTCGACCGCTATTCGCGCTACTTGCGGCCGGATCTCGCGAGCGAGCGGCGCGCCAAGCGTGACGGCTTCGTCGGGCTCGGCGTCGCGCTCGACATCGCGGCCGACGAGGTCCGCGTCGCCTCGGTCCTGCCCGATACACCTGCCGAAACGGCGGGATTGCGCGTTGCCGACCGCATCGTCGCGGTGGACGGCGCGATGGTCGCCTCGCTTTCCGCCGACGAAGTGCATGATCGCCTGCGCGGGCCGAAGAACAGCACAGTGACGCTCGAGATCGCGCGCGACGGCACCGCGGGCACGCTGACCTTGGTGATGCGGCGCGCCGTCATCGTCGAGGAAAATGTCACGCTCGAGCGCAGGGACGGTGTCGCCTGGCTCAAGGTGCGCGTGTTCAATCACCGCACCGCGAAGGTCGCGGCCGAGCTGCTGCACGAGGCGCACCAGGGGAAGAGCGGCGCGCTGCACGGCATCGTCCTCGACCTGCGTGACAATCCGGGCGGCTTGCTCGATCAATCGATCGATCTCGCGAGCCTGTTCCTCGCCGGCGCGCCGGTCTCCTCGACCACTGGGCGCGTGCCGGACAGCGAGCAAAGCTTCTCCGCGCCGCGCGACGGCATGCCCGAGACGGCGCCGATGGCGGTGCTGATCAATGGCGGATCGGCCTCGTCGGCAGAGATCGTGGCGGCTGCGCTGCAGGACGCGCGCCGTGCCGTCGTCATCGGCACCTCGTCCTATGGCAAAGGCACGGTGCAGACCGTTTTCCGCACCGGCAACGGCGGCGAGCTGACCGTGACATGGGCCTACCTGGTCGCGCCGCGCGGCTATCGCCTCGACCACCATGGGGTGGTGCCGACCGTGTGCACGTCAGGGCTCGCGGACGACCCGGCCGCCATCGCCGAACGGATCGCCGCGGCGCCGGGACCGCTCGGCGCACCGCGCGAGGCGCTCGACGAGGCCGGATGGACGCAATTGAGATTGAGCTGCCCGCCGCGGCGCAGAACGCGCGAGATCGATGAAGCAGTCGCAGCGCGCCTCATCGACCGGCCGGCGCTCTATCGCGCCGCGCTGATCGGCGCGCCTTTCGAGGCCCAGCGTCCGGTCGAGGCGCATCTCTCGCATTGACGAGAGTCCGTCAACCCGGCTCGTTGCGGCGCAGCCGGCGCGGCGCGTCGGCATTTTCCTCGCCCCAGCGCTTGAGCTTGCCGGTCTCGAGGCCGAACAGGTCGAGCACACGGCCGAGGCTGTGGTCGATCAAATCCTCGACACTCTGCGGGCGCGAATAGAAGGCGGGGACCGGCGGGGCGATGATCGCCCCCATCTCGGCGAGCAACGCCATGGTGCGGAGATGGCCGAGATGCAGCGGCGTCTCACGAACCATCAGGACGAGGCGCCGCTTCTCCTTGAGCGTCACGTCGGCAGCGCGGGTCAAGAGCGACGAGGTCACGCCCGAGGCGATCTCCGACATGCTGCGGATCGAGCATGGGGCGACGACCATCCCTATGGTCTTGAACGAGCCCGAAGAGATCGAGGCGGCGATATCGGCGATGGGATGGACGTAATGCGCGAGCGCGTGGACCTGGGCCAGCTTGTGATTGGTCTCGTGTGCCACCGTGACGTCGGCGGCGCGGCTCATCACCAGATGCGTTTCGACCGGGAGCGAGCGCAGCAATTCCAGCAGGCGTATGCCAAAAATGACCCCCGAGGCGCCGCTGATGCCGACAACGAGCCGTTGCGTTTCGCTCATACTTCTGCCATTTTTAATAGTAGCCAGGGCCGGCTTGGGAGGGCCGAGCATATCCCACTTGGCCGGCGGGTCCAATCGGCGTTAGCATAATCTGCGCAGTCCTGATTCGGCGTGAAACAGGAGGAGCCATGTCTCTGAACGAACGCATCGACACACTTCGTACCCGGCATCGCAGCCTCGAGGAGCAGATCGATCAGGAGGTCAGCCGACCTCTCCCGAACATGGACATGGTTAACGACCTGAAACGCCAGAAACTTCGAATCAAGGACGAGATCGCGCTGCTCGAGCACACCACGCACTGAGCATCCGCATTGAGTTCAGACCAGGGTCTTCGCCTGGTCGCGAAGGACGTATTTCTGCACTTTGCCCGTCGACGTCTTGGGTAACGGCCCGAACACCACGGTCCTCGGCGCCTTGAAATGCGCCATGTGCGCACGGCAAAAGGCGATGATCTCTTCCGCCGTTGCGGCCGCGCCGGGCTTCAGCGAAATGAACGCGCATGGCGTCTCGCCCCATCTCTCATCGGGCCTTGCCACTACCGCGGCCTCGAGCACGGCGGGATGGCGGAACAGCACGCCCTCGACCTCGATGGTCGAGATGTTCTCGCCGCCGGATATGATGATGTCCTTGGAGCGGTCCTTGATCTCGATGTAGCCGTCGGGATGCATCACGCCGAGATCGCCGGTATGGAACCAGCCTCCGGCGAACGCCTCGCCCGTCGCCTTCGCGTTCTTGAGATAGCCCTTCATCACGACGTTGCCGCGCATGAACACCTCGCCCATCTCGGCGCCGTCGGAAGCGACCGGCGCGAGGGTTTCGGGATGCGCGACCATCAGCCCCTCGAGCACCGGGTAGCGCACGCCCTGGCGCGCCTTGAGCGCCGCCTGCTCGGACACGGGCAGCGCGCTCCAGTTCTCGTGCCAGTCGCACACCACGGCCGGCCCGTAGACCTCGGTGAGGCCATAGACGTGGGTGATATCGAAGCCCAGCGCCTCCATGCCCTCGATGATCGCCGCGGGCGGGGCCGAGGCCGCGGTCATAAGCGCGATGCGGCGGCCGGCGGGCGGACGCGCCGAGGCCGGCGCATTGAGCAGCATGGTCATCACCACCGGCGCGCCGCACAGATGCGTCACGCCGTACTCGGCGATGGCGGCGAACACCGCGCCCGCCTCGACCCGTCTGAGGCAGACATGGGTCCCGGCCAGCGCCGTCACGGTCCACGGGAAGCACCAGCCGTTGCAATGGAACATCGGCAGGGTCCAGAGATAGACCGGATGGCGCGGCATGGTCCACACCAGCGCGTTGCCCAGCGCGGTGAGATAGGCGCCGCGATGATGATAGACGACGCCCTTGGGATTGCCGGTGGTGCCCGACGTGTAATTGAGCGCGATCGCGTCCCATTCGTCGGCCGGCCCCTGCCACGGCGCGTCGGGATCGCCCTCCTCGAGGAAGCGCTCGTAGGTCGTTTCGCCGAGGAGCGCGCCGCCCACCGCCAGCGTGTCGTCGATGTCGATCACCAGCGGCCGCTGCGCGAGTTGCGCTAGCGCCGGCTCGATGACCGCGGCGAATTCGCGGTCGGTGATGAGCGCCTTCGCCTCGCCGTGCTTGAGGATGAACGCGATGGTGTCGGCGTCGAGGCGGATGTTGAGGGCGTTCAACACCGCGCCCGCCATCGGCACGCCGAAATGTGCCTCGAACAGCTCGGGCGTATTGGCGCCCATCACCGCGACCGTGTCGCCCTTGCCGATGCCGCGCCGCGTGAGCGCGCTCGCCAGGCGGCGGCAGCGGGAATAGGTCTCGGCCCAGCTGTAGCGCCGCGCTCCATGCACCACCGCGAGCCGGTCGGGATGCACCGCGGCCGTCCGCACCAGGAAGTCGAGCGGCGTCAGTGGCATGAAATTCGCCGCGTTGCGCTCGAGACCGGCCGCGTAGGGGTCGCTCATCGTCATCTCCACCCGTCCCTCGGTGGCAGGGAGATTGCGTCGCTGGGCGCGCAATGACAATCTCCGCGGCGAGGAGGCGCCATGACCGGCCGCTATGACGAAGCTTATCGCCGCTCGCTCGCGGAGCCCGAGGGCTTCTGGGGCGAGGCCGCCGCAGCGATCGACTGGGACCGGCGCTGGGACCAAGTGCTCGACCGGTCGAATCCGCCGTTCTACCGCTGGTTTCGCGGCGGCCGGCTCAACACCTGCTGGAACGCGCTCGACCGCCATGTCGAGCGCGGGCGCGCCGAACAGGCGGCGCTCATCTACGACAGCCCCGTCACCAGCACCAAGCGGAGCTTCACCTACCGCGAATTGCGTGACGAGGTGGCGCTGCTCGCGGGCGCGCTCGCCGCCGAGGGCGTGGTCAAGGGCGACCGCGTCCTCATCTACATGCCGATGGTGCCGGAGGCGGTGATGGCGATGCTTGCCTGCGCGCGCATCGGCGCCATCCATTCGGTGGTGTTCGGCGGCTTCGCCGCGCCCGAGCTCGCCACCCGCATCGACGACGCCCAACCCAAGATGGTGCTGAGCGCCTCGTGCGGCATCGAGCCGGGCCGCATCGTCGCCTACAAGCCACTGCTCGACCGCGCGATCGAGCTGGCAACATGGAAGCCGCAAGCCTCCTTCATCCTGCAGCGCCCGGCGCTCGAAGCGCCGCTCGTCCCCGGCCGCGACCGCGACTGGCGCGAAATCGTCGCCGCCGCAAAACCGGCAAATTGCGTACCAGTCGAGGCGACCGATCCGCTCTACATCCTCTACACCTCGGGCACCACCGGCGAGCCCAAGGGCATCGTGCGCGACACTGGCGGCCACGCGGTCGCGCTCGCGTGGTCGATGGCGAATGTCTATGGCATGCAGCCCGGCGAAGTCTATTTCGCCGCCTCCGACGTGGGCTGGGTGGTGGGCCATTCCTACATCGTCTACGCGCCGCTGCTCCATGGCTGCACCAGCCTGCTCTACGAGGGCAAGCCGGTCGGCACGCCGGACGCCGGCGCCTATTGGCGCCTGATCGCCGAGCACGGCGTCAACGCTATGTTCACCGCGCCCACCGCCTTCCGCGCCATCAAGCGCGAGGACCCCAACGGTACCTTCATCGCGAAATACGATCTGTCGCGCTTCCGTACCCTGTTCCTCGCCGGCGAGCGCGCCGATCCGCCGACCATCGAATGGGCGCAAACCCATCTCAAAGTACCGGTCATCGATCACTGGTGGCAAACCGAGACCGGTTGGTCGATTACTGCGAATTGCGTCGGGCTCGAGCGTTTGCCGGTGAAGCTCGGCTCCTCGACCAAGCCGGCGCCCGGTTACGATCTCCACGTCCTCGATCCCGATGGAAACGACATGAAGCGCGGCGAGATCGGCGCGCTTTGCGTCAAGTTGCCTTTGCCGCCAGGCTCATCGCCGACCCTGTGGAACGCCGAAGCGCGCTTCGTGAGCTCCTACCTCGCCGAATATCCCGGCTACTATCACACCGCCGATGCCGGCTACATCGACGAGGACGGCTATGTCTTCGTGATGACGCGCACTGACGACATCATCAACGTCGCCGGTCACCGCTTGTCCACGGGCGCGATCGAGGAAGTTCTCGCGGGTCACCCCGACGTCGCGGAATGCGCCGTCATCGGCATCGCCGACGCGCTCAAAGGTCAAGTGCCGCTCGGCCTCCTGGTGCTCAAGGCCGGCGCCAACGCGCCTCCCGAGCGCATCGCCGCCGAAACGGTGTCGCTGGTGCGCGACCGCATCGGCCCGGTGGCGAGCTTCAAGGACGCGGTGGTGGTGCAGCGCCTGCCCAAGACGCGCTCGGGCAAGATCCTGCGCGGCACGATGCGACATATTGCCGACGGCGAGGACTACCGCATGCCCGCGACGATCGAGGACCCGGCCGCGCTCGGCGAGATCGCCGAAGCGCTCAAGGGCGCGGGCTTCGGCGTCAGGCGGGCATAGGGCTATCAGCCCTGCTGATCAACCAGCTCGCATCACTCAGGCTGTGCGTCCTCGACGGCCTCTAACTCGGGCGGCTCGGCTACCGCTTCGACCTTCTTGCCGCGATTGGCGCGGGCGACCGCGGCGTCCAAATCCTCGAGCGTGCACAAGCCCAGCGACAGCGGATGGCGCGGCTTGATGTTGCTCGAGTTCCAGTGGGTCCGGTCGCGCACCGCCTGGATCGTCGGCTTGGTGGTGCCGAGGAGCTTCGAGATCTGTCCGTCGCTCAGCTCCGGATGGTTCTTCAGGATCCAGGCAATCGCATCGGGCTTGTCCTGGCGCTTGGCGATCGGCGTGTAGCGCGGGCCGCGATGCTTCACCATCGCCACCGGCAGCGCCTCCTTGGCAAGCTTCAAACGCGCGGCCGTGTCCTGCTGGCAGCGCTCGATCTCCTCAAGCGTGAGCTGGCCGTTGGCCACGGGATCGAGGCCCTGCATCTGCAGCGCCACCTCGCCATCGGCGATCGCCTGGACCTCGAGCGCGTGGAGGCCGCAGAACTCGCCGATCTGGTCGAACGAGAGCGACGTGTTTTCCACCAGCCAGACGGCAGTGGCTTTCGGCATCAGCGGCATTGCCAAGGCGGTTCCCCTGTAGCTGTCGCGACCTTCGCTCCGGCGCCTTTTCGGAGACGCTGGACGAGGCCGCCGGTCCTATCCTGAATAGACCTTATATAGGCATTCGGCCGCATCTGGTCAAATCGTGAGCACGATCTTGCCGATATGGGCAGAGCTCTCCATTAGGCGGTGTGCGTCGGCGGCCCGCGCCAGCGGGAAAGTGCGATCGATCACCGGTTTGATTTTTCCTGCCTCCATCAGCGGCCAGACCTCGCGTACCAGTGCAACGGCGATCGCCCCCTTGTCCTCGACCTTGCGCGCGCGCAGCGCGGAACCGGTCACCGTGATGCGCTTCAGCAAAATGGGCACGAAATTGACGGTCGCGGTGGCGCCGCCGAGAAAAGCGATGAACACTAGCCGCCCCTCGATCGCGAGCGCGCTCAGATTGCGCTGGATATAGTCGCCGCCGACCATGTCGAGCACGACATCGACGCCGCGCCCGCCAGTGGCGTCCTTGACGATCTTGACAAAGTCTTCATGCTTGTAGGCGATCGCGCGGGTCGCTCCGAGCGCCTCGCAGGCGCGGCATTTCTCGGGGCTGCCGGCGGTGGCGAAGATGTCGCGTGCGCCGAACGCGCGGGCGAACTGGATGGCGGCGGTGCCGATGCCGCTCGAGCCGCCATGGATCAGCACGCTTTCGCCCGCAACGAGCCGGCCACGCTCGAAAAGGTTGTACCAAACGGTGAAATAAGTCTCAGGGCAGGCCGCCGCCTCGACCATGCTGAAGCCCTTGGGCACGCGCAGGCATTGCGGCTCGGGCGCGACGCAATGGGCGGCGTAGCCGCCGCCCGTGACCAGCGCGCAGACTGCATCACCGACCGCGAGGCGGCCGACGCCAAGGCCGGTCGCCGCGACCCGGCCCGCGACTTCGAGCCCGGGAATGTCGGACGCGCCCGCCGGCGGCGGATATTCGCCCAGGCGCTGCAGCAGGTCGGGCCGGTTAACGCCAGCCGCCTCGACCGCGATCAGCACCTCGCCTGCGCCGGGCACCGGCATCGGCCGCTCGGTCAGGCGCAGCACCTCGGGCCCGCCGTTGCCGTTGATCTCGATCGCCGTCGTGGTCGCGGCCAAGCTGGTCATCCTCGACACTCTGCACTGCCCTCATTCGGGGCGCGTTGCACCTCTAGCCGGATCGCGGCATGCTGGCAATCGTCGGCCCTCAGGGAGATGCGCCATGGACGAAGAGGATCTCCTCCCCCTCCGCAAGCCCAAGCAGAAGCGCGATCTCGCGCCCATGGCGATCGCGGAACTCGAGGTCTACATCGTCGAGTTGGAAGAGGAAATCGCGCGGGCGCGCGCCGACATCGCCGCCAAGCGCAAGCAGCGCGGCGGCGCCGAAGCGCTATTCAAGCGTTAACCCTAACGTGAAAGCAAATCGGCGGCGCTGAAGCGCCGCCGATCATGGGCTGCCTGCCGGGTCAGGCCGCCTTTTGCTCGATCACGCCGCGCGTGGCGCCTCCGGTGGCGATCTCGACTTTGCGCGGCTTCATCGCCTCGGGGACTTCGCGCGCCAGGTCGACGTGCAGCAAGCCGTTCTCGAGGGTCGCGCCGGTCACCTTGATATGCTCGGCAAGCTGGAAGCTGCGCTCGAAGGCGCGCCGTGCGAGACCGTGATGGAGATACTGTGCCCGTTCCTCCTTCTTGGACCGGCCGCTGACCAGGAGCGCATTCTCCTTGACCGTGATGTCGAGATCCTCGGCGCCGAAGCCCGAGACTGCCATGGTCAGGCGATAGGCGTTCTCGCCGGTCACTTCGATGTCGTAGGGAGGATAGGACGTCCCGCTCTCGAGCCGCGTCGCGGTATCGGCGAGGCGCGCCAAGTGATCGAATCCGATCGTCGAGCGAAACAAGGGGGAAAGGTCGAAACCGTTCATGACCACATTCTCCTTTGAGCAATATGGGTCGGGTTGCCCGCCGAACACGGCCGGGCTGTGTCTTGACGGACACCCCGTTGGGCGTGTCCGTGCAGCTTCGACATAAGTGGCCTGCGGACCCCGTTCAAGGGGTTCGGGCAGCGATTTACCGCGCTTGCTCGCCGCGCAGCGGACTCGCTTTTTGGCCCAAACCAATGGTATTTGAAGGACCCGAAGCAAACCGGTGGGTGGCGTGACGGCAATCGCGGCGGAGACGGCCTTCTTCGGCAAGACCTATGGCGAGGCGGTCGATCTGCTGCTCGTGGCGCGGGATTATCTCGCCCACGACGAGCCCGGGGAGCGGCGCGCCCTGATGCCGACCCAGCGCTTGGCGATGTGCTCCGAGACCCTGCGCCTCACCGCCCGGCTGACCCAGATCATGGCTTGGCTCCTGGCGCAGCGCGCGGTGCACTCGGGCGAGTTGAGCCGGGAGAAGGCGCTCGGCGACGAGCCGCTCGCGGCGCTCGATGTGTGCATGGATGGAGAGGCCGAAGAGGATCGCGATTTGCCGCCCCGGCTGGTGGACCTGTTGGGGCGCTCGCGGCGTCTTTACGTGCGGGTAACGCGGCTCGACGAGTTGGCGCGCCGCATGGCGTGAGGACTATTTCAGGCCGAAGCCCTGGAAGCGCTTGTTGAAGCGCGCGAGCTGGCCGCCGCTGTCGAGGAGACGTTGCTGGCCGCCGGTCCAGGCCGGATGCGATTTCGAATCGATCTCGAGCCTCAGCGTGTCGCCCGCCTTGCCATAGGTCGAGCGCGTCTTGTACGCGGTGCCATCGGTCATCACGACGGTGATCTCGTGATAGTCGGGATGAATGCCGTCTTTCATCGCAGCGCTCCTTGCGACGGCGGTTATAGCCGCGATCGCGGATGTACGCAATGTGTGCCGATTCGCGGGAACGGGGCGCGGGCCAAGGCGCCGCGGCCGGGCACCGACAATAGTTTCCGCCGAAAATGATCGGCGCGCAAAGGGACGGGCCCCGCGCAAGGGAAATCCGTTCGACTTTCATTCCGGAGTCACATAAAGTCGATTTCGGTTCGTAGGCACAGGGGGTTCACACAAAATGTCGAGCGAAACCGAAGGCGAAGTTCCTCCGATGGCCGAGCCCGCCCCCATGCCGGCTCCAGCTCCGAAGGCGCCCGCGCGGCGCAAGGCCAAACGGAAAAAGGCGGCAGCCCCGCCGGCCCGCAAGAAGGGTCCCGCAAAAAAGAAGAAGGCAGCCTCGAGGAAGGCCGCCAAGCGGAAAGGCGGGCGCAAGGCCGCCGCCAAGCGGAAAGGCGGGCGCAAGGCCGCCGCCAAGGCTCCGGCAAAGAAGAAAAAGGGCGGCCGCAAGAAGAAGGGCCGGCGCTAAGTCGGGCCCGCGGCCCGTTGGTCGACGGCCATTTCAGCGAAAGCCGCAGGGGGTCGCTCGGCGGCTTTCGTGTTATCAGGGCTCGGTCAGCTTCAGTTCGATGCGCCGGTTCTTGCGGTAGGCATCGGGATTGTCGCGCGGATCGATCGGCTCGTAGGCGCCGTAGCCCGCCGCCGAAAGCCGTTCCGGCGGGATGCCCTGCCCCGCGAGATAGCGCACCACCGACAGCGCCCGCGCCGTGGACAGCTCCCAGTTGGATGGGAATTGCGGCGTGTTGATCGGCTGCCGGTCGGTGTGGCCGGCGATCTGCAGGACCCACGGAAGGTCGGTCGGAATCTTGGGCGCGATCTGCCGGATCGCGTCGGCCACCGGCTTGATGCGGGCCTTGGCCTCCGGGCTCAGATCGGCGCTGCCCGGCGGGAACAGCACCTCGGACTGGAACACGAACCGGTCGCCGACGACGCGGATGTCGGGCCGGTCGCCGAGCACGTCGCGCAGGCGGCCGAAGAACTCCGAGCGGTAGCGCGCCAGCTCCTCGACCTTGCTCGCCAGCGCCTGGTTGAGGCGCTTGCCGAGATCGGCGAGCTGGACCTGCTGGTTCTGGTTCTTGGCCTCGGACGCGTCGAGCGCCTGGGCGATGCGGGCCAGTTCCCGGCGCAGCGCCTCGAGCTGCGTCGTCAGGTCGCTGACCGTGCCCTCGGCCTGCGCCACGCGCACGTCGCGCGCGGCGATCTCCTTCTGCGCCAGAGCGGTGCGCTCTTCGGCCGTCGAAAGGCGGGTATCGAGCTCCTTGGTGCGGTCGCGCACGGCGGTGAGGTCCTGGTCGTTCTGCGCGAGCTGGGCGGCGAGCCCGGTGACCTTGCTCTCGAGATCGGCGCGGACCTGCTCCAGGGCGGCGATGTCGTGCTGCAGGCTGGCGATCTGGCGCAGTTGCAGCTCGATCTGGTCCTTGCCGGTCGAGACCGTGCGCTGCGCCTCGGCGAGCTGGGCTTCGCTGGCGGTGAGTTTTTGCGTGGTCTCGTCGGCCTTGGCGGCGAGCGCGGCCACCTGGGTCGTGAGCGTGTCGCGCTCGGCGGTCATGGCGGCAAGGTCGGACGAGAGCCGCGTCACGTTGAGCGTGAGCGAGGCGTTCTCGGAGCGCTGGAGCGAGAGCATGTCGGTGAGCTGGTTGACCTGGTCGGTGAGCTTCTTGAGCGCCGCGTCGCGGCCCGACAGCGCGTCGGTCAGGTAGAACTGCCCCGCGGTGAACATGAGCAGGACGAAGATGATGACCATGACGAGCTGGGCCAGCGCGTCGACGAAGCCGGGCCAGATATTGACGCCGCCGCGCACGGCGCGACGCCTCGACATTGCCATGGCGCTAGGACCCCGTCGCGCGATGGTATCGACCGCACGGTCGCGTCCCTCTCCGCGCGGAGCGGGGAGAGGGCGGGGCCCATCGCGCAGCGATGGGAGGGTGAGGTGTGTCTAAGCGCGATGACCGCGCCCGCGATCGACACCCGCCTCTCCCAACCCTCTCCCCCCGCAAGCGGGCGGAGAGGGCTTTGGTATTCGGTCTTGTCATCCCCTAGGACCGCTCGGCCACTTCGGTGAGCGCCGCGATGGTGCGGGCCACCAGCCGGATTTCGCTGCGCATCTCCTGCACCAGCTCGCTGCGGCCGTGGGTCATCTCCTCGCTCATGCGCGCGAGGTAGATCTCGATGTTGCGCAGATGGCCGCGCATGTCGTCGCCGAGCGCGGCGTTGGCGCCGCCCTCGGCCAGCTTCTGCAGCACCGGCTTCAGCTCGATCTGCTGCTCGGCGAGCCGCAGCATGAGGCTCTGCTCCGCGCGCATCTGGTCGGTCAGGGCCGAGAGCTTCTCGGCGAGCGAGATGATGGGCGCGTTGGCGGCGATGCGGCTCTCCTCGCCGCGCGACAGGATGCGCTGGAGATTGTCGAGGCTGTCCGCCGTCTGCTCGAGCAGCGCCTGGATATAGGCCGGCACGGACGCCTCGCCCAGCTCGACCGCGGGACCGCCGCCCGAGAGCCGCGTGTAGCCCGACAGCAGCTCCTCGAGCTCATTGTAAAAGCGGTTCTGCGCCAGACCTGCCTGGAGATCGAGGAAGCCCAGCACGAGCGAGCCGGACAGGCCGAACAGCGAGGCGCTGAACGCCGTGCTCATGCCTCCGAGCGGCGTCTCGAGCCGTGTCTTCATGTCGGCGAAGGCGGCGCCGAGATCGCCGCCGCCGAGCGACAGCCCGCCCAGCACGCCCTTCACCGACTGCACCGTCTCCAGCAGGCCATAGAACGTGCCCAGCAGGCCGAGGAAGACCAGCAGCCCGATCAGGTAGCGCGAGGTCTCGCGCGTCTCGTCGAGCCGGGTCGAGATGCCGTCAAGCAAGGTGCGCAAGGACATGGGCGACAACGAAACGCGTCCGCCGCGGCCTGCTCCCAACATGGTCGCCATCGGCGCCAGGAGGCGCGGCGCCGTGTCGGAGCCGGCATGGGTCTGGTTGAGGCGGAATTTCTCGAACCAGGCGACCTCGCGGTTGAGCAGCGCGACCTGATGGAAGATGTAGGCGATGCCGGCGACCAGGATGCCGACGATGATCCCGTTGACCCAGGGATTGCCCATGAAGAATGGGAACAGCGCCGGCTCGAGCAGCGCCGCCAGGAGGGCGACACCGACCACGAACACGGCCATTCGTGCGAGATATGAATTTGGACGAGTCACGTCATCCTGTCCTCGAACGCGGGGCGAGCCCTCAATGATCGACGATCACGAGATCGACCCGATCGGCCGGACCGTCGCCGACGTCCCGGCTGCCGAACGCACGCACGTCCATGCGAATGCTCTGCACGCCCTTCTCGATCAAGTATGAGCGCATCTTCACCGCCCGCGCGAGCGAAAGCCGCCGCGCCTCGACCGCGTCGTCGCCGGTGCCGCTGGCATGGGCAACGAGCTGCAGCCTGAGCTTGGCATCGGCCGCGAGCTGCGCCGCGACCGCATCGAGGGCGCCGCGGCCTTGGGCCGGAATGTCGGACTGATCCTTGACGAAGCGCACCATGGTGGTGCGGCCAGGCATCGGCGCGGGCACGGAAGCCGGCGCCCCGGCCAGCGCGACCTTGGGCGCAGCCGGAGCCGCGGCCGGAGCCGGAGCAGGCGCGGGCGCTGCAGCGGCCGCGCGCGGCGGCGCCGGCGTCGGCGCGGGAGGCGGCGGAGCGCTGGGGACCGGAGCGGGCGCGACGCTCGCGAGCGCTCCCGACGCGAGGGGCGCCGGCGCGGGCGGCTTGGGCGCCGCCGCTGGCGGGCGGGCCGCCATGACCGGCGGCTTCGGCGGCGCATGCAGCACGACCGCAGGAGCGGCGGCGGATGGCGCGGAGCCCAGCGCGTCGAGCGCGCTCCAATCGACCGACACGGACGACGGCGCGGATTGCGCCAGTGCCCCTTGCGCCAGGAAGAACATCACGCAAACCCCTAGCGCGGCTGCGCCTGCCCGGTTGCGCTCGAAGGAAAATAAAGTCGTCGATTTCATGCGACCAAAGCGCCTCATCCTGCGCCAAGCGCGTGCGGTTAGAGCATATCCCACACTGATCGAAGCGCCGCTGAAAGCCCTCTCCGCCCGCTTGCGGGGGGAGAGGGTTGGGTGAGGTGGGTGCCGATGGCGCGCGCGTTCGTCGAACGAAGATGCACCCTCCCCATCGCATTCGCGACGATCGACCGCATGCGGTCGATCTTCCCTCTCCCCGCTTCGCGCCGAGAGGGACGCGATTGCGCTGCCGATTCCACCTGTCTGCGACATGCTTTAACCTACTCCAGCGGCGCGAGACGTACCACCCTCACTTTGGCTGCGACTCGACGACGGCGCCGTGCAGCGCGTCGGCCATCAGCGCGACGAGTTGGGGGTGGAGATGGTCGTTGGCGGCGAGCACATCGCCCGATTCCGGCAGGCCGTGCGCCCCGGAGAAGTCGGTGGCATAGCCGCCCGCCTCGCGCACCATGAGGAGCCCGGCGGCGATGTCCCACGGCTTCAGCCCGAATTCCCAGAACCCGTCGAAGCGCCCGGCCGCGACATAGGCGAGATCGAGCGAGGCGACCCCGAACCGGCGCACGCCGCTGGTCGCAGCCATGACCGGCGCGAGCGTAGCGAGATAAGCCGAATGATCGCCGTGGTCGCGGAACGGCATCCCCGTGGCAAGCACCGCTTCGGCGAGGCGGCGGCGCGCCGAGACGCGCAACCGCCGGTCGTTGACGAACGTGCCCGCGCCCTTCTCGGTCCAGAACATCTCGTCGCGGATCGGCTCGTAGATCACGCCGGCCACCAGCTCGCCGTCGCGCTCGAGCGCGATCGAGATGGCGAAGAACGGCAGCCCGTGCAGGAAATTGGTGGTGCCGTCGAGCGGATCGACGATCCAGCGATTGTGCCCGTCGCCCGGCGTCTCGCCGCCTTCCTCCATGAGGAAGCCATAGCCCGGCCGCGCGCGTGCGAGCTCGGTCTTGAGGATGCGCTCGGACTTCAGATCGGCGTTGGAGACGAAATCGCCCGGCCCCTTCACCGAAACCTGAAGCTGCTCGACCTCGCCGAAATCGCGGATGATGCCGCGCGCCGCCTTGAGCGCGGCCGCTGCCATGACATGAATGAGCGCAGAGCGGACCGCCATGCGGGCGCGTCAGTCCTTGGCGCGTTCGACATAGCTGCCGTCGGCGGTGTTGACCACGATGCGTGTGCCGGCCTCGATATGCGGCGGCAACATCACGCGGCGCCCGTTCTCGAGCTTGCCGGGCTTGTAAGACGATGACGCCGTCTGCCCGCGCACCACCGGATCGGCCTCGACCACCTGCATCACCACCGATTGCGGGATCGTCACCGACAGGGGCTCGCCCTCGTAGAGCTGGATGGTGCAGACCATGCCCTCGCGCAGGAAATCGGCCGGCTCGCCGATCATGTCGCGATCGACCGTGATCTGCTCGAAGGTCTCGTTGTCCATGAAGGTCGCCTGGTTGCCGTCGAGGAAAAGGAACTGCATCTCCTTCTCGTCGAGGCGGACGCGTTCGACCGTTTCCTGGGTGCGGAAGCGCTCGTTGGACTTGCTGCCGCCGCGCAGGTCGCGCATCTCGATCTGCGCGAAGGCGCCGCCCTTGCCCGGCTGAATCAGCTCGCGCTTCACCACAATCCAGAGTTTCCCCTGGTGCTCCAGGACGTTGCCTGGCTTGATGTCGATGGCATTGATTTTCATGGTGCCGAACCTCGCGCGAGGCCTGTTCCTAGCGGATCGCGCGCGCTTCGCCAACCCCTTGCGGGCGCATTTTCCGCCATTACGCTGACGCGCGGAAGGAGGCGCGATGACCGGTCCGGAGGGCGGAAGTTGGCGGCCCGAGCGTTTCGCCTTGCGTGCGCAGAACCTTGCCGCGCGCGCACGCATCGTGGACGCGATCCGCGATTTCTTCCGCGCGCGGGATTTCGTCGAGGTCGACACGCCGGCGCTGCAGGTGAGCCCCGGCCTCGAGCCGCACTTGAAGGCGTTCGCGACCCGCCTTTCGCTTGCAGGCGAGGATGCGAAGACGCTTTATCTCCACACCTCGCCCGAGTTCGCGATGAAGAAGCTGCTGGCGGCGGGCATGACGCGCATCTTCCAGCTCGCGCATGCCTTCCGCGACGGCGAGCAGGGCGCGCTGCACCATCCCGAATTCATGCTGCTCGAATGGTATCGCGCGGGCGCGACCTACCGCGACCTGATGGCGGATTGCGAAGCGCTGCTCCGCGCGGCGGCCGGTGGGCGCAGCTTCGCCTGGCGCGGGCGCACCGCCGATGCGGGCGCGCCGTGGCATTATGTCACGGTCGCCGACGCGTTCCGGCGCTTCTGCGGCATCGATCTGCTGGCGACGTGCCCCGACCCACTCGCGCCCGATCTCGCGCTCCTCGCCGAAGCCGCGCGCCCGCTCGGCATTGCGCCGCACGCTGGCGACACGTGGGAAGATCTGTTCTTCCGCGTCTTTCTCGCCGAGATCGAGCCGCGCCTCGGCCTCGGCGCGCCGACCGTGCTTTACGACTATCCGATCGCGATGGCGGCGCTGGCGCGGCCCAAGCAAGAAGACCCGCGCCTCGCCGAGCGCTTCGAGCTTTATGTGTGCGGCCTCGAGCTCGCCAACGCGTTCGGCGAGCTGACCGATCCCATGGAGCAGCGCCGCCGCTTTGCGGCCGACCGGGCCAAGCGCCAGGCGCTCTACGGCCAGGCCTATCCGGTCGACGAGGATTTCCTCGCCGCGCTCGAAGCGATGCCGGAGAGCGCCGGCATCGCCCTGGGCGTCGACCGCCTGGTCATGCTCGCCACCGGCGCCGAGCGCATCGAGGACGTGCTGTACCTGCCGGTGGGGTGAATCTTACCCCGAGCCCAGCGCCGTCACGGTCGGGTGGAAGAGATAGAACGCCACGCCGATGACGATGAGATAGGCCAGCATCACGAAGGTCCAGCCCATGTTGTGGCGGATCACCTCGCCCTCGTTGCGCACGAAGCGGCTGGTCGAGACGCCGACGCTCGCGGTCTGCGGCGCGATCGGCTTGCCGATCTCGGCGCCCACCGAGTTGAGCGACGGGAGCAGCACCGGCGGGAAGCCCAGGATCTTGCCGACCGCGAGCTGGAACGCCCCGAACATGGCGTTGGTCGAGGTGTTCGAGCCCGACAGCGCCACCCCGATCCAGCCCAGGATCGGCGCCACGATGATGAACCACGGCCCGATCTTGGAGAAGCCGAACGCCAGCGACGCCGCCATGCCGGAGTAGTTGAACACATAGGCCAGGCCGAAGATGAACACGCCAACGAGGCACGCGCCCCACATCTGCTGCCAGGTCTTGCGCACCACCTCGGCGAGCTGCGCGCGCGAGAGCCGCAGCAGCAGCGCCACCACCACCCACGACACCGCGATGGCCGAGCCGCCGACGCCCGGCGCCCAGGCGAACACGGCAGCGACCGACTTGCCCGGCTCGAGCGAGGAGCCGGCCGCCACCGCGAGCCGCAGCGGCACGTATTTCGGGATGTTCGACCACGGACCCGTCCACAGCACGACGATCACGATCAGCACGATGATCGGCAGCCAGGCCTGGAAGATTTCGCCGCTGGTAAGGCCGTGATCGGCAGAGCCGGCGCGGGCCAGCGCCGACCCCGTCAGGGGCGTGCCGCCATAGCCCCTGACCGTCGCCGGGTGCCACACCTTCAACAGGGCCAGGAGGCAGGCAAAACACAGGATCGCGCCGGCCACGTCGGGCAGGTAGGGGCCGAGATAGACCGCGACGGGCAGCTGTCCCGCGATGTAGCCGAGCGAGCCCACCACCGCGAGCGGCCACGCCTCCCACATGCCCTGCTTGCCGCTGACCAGGTAGAGCAGCACCCACGGCGGCAGCAGTGCCAGCACCGCCACGATATGGCCGACCGAACTGGACAGGGTCAGCAGCGGCAGTCCGGTCACGGCGGCGAGACCGATGATCGGCGCCCCCAGCGCGCCATAGGAAACGGGCGCATTGTTGGCCAGCGCCGCGACCCGCAGCGCGTCGATATCGGGAATGCCGAGGGTGATCAGGATCGGCGCGACGAAGGCCCAGGGATAGCCGAACCCGACCAGCCCCTCGAGCAGCGCGCCGAAGGCCCAGGCGAACAGCATGGTCTGGACCCTGACATCGGCGGTGCCCTGGGCGATGAGCCAGCGCCGGAAGCGCTCGAACACGCCGGTCACGACCAGCGTGTTGAACAGCATCACGCCCCAGATGGTGATCCAGTCGACGTTCCATACGCCCGTCGCCGAGCCGTAGAGATAGGCCAGCGCGCCGCTATCCGCCGGCATCCCCCACACATAGACGGCGATGAGATAGGTCACGAGCGAGCCGATCAGGGTCGCGAGCCATGCCGACAGGCGAAAGACCGCGAGCATGATCAGCAGCAGCGCCACCGGTATGAGCGCGACGACCCAAGTCGCGAACAGATTCCCGACCGGGTCCAGAACCTGGTTGAACATGCGTTTCCCCCTAGCAGGCTGTTGAAGAACCTACCATGGCCGAGCGCGATAGGTGGTTTCATCGCCGTTGTCGAAGGTGATTTCG